>Ga0210043_1000679_pt1 | contig 35168 bp, 52 predicted proteins | sample CryGeymet201501t_FD_183990 | JGI IMG/M metagenome (GOLD analysis project Ga0210043, IMG submission 183990) | Groundwater microbial communities from Crystal Geyser aquifers in Utah, USA - Crystal Geyser metaG 2015-01t (SPAdes) (version 2) | ecosystem: Environmental > Aquatic > Deep subsurface >... | reverse complement strand
GACAATGGGTCCGAAGTTTTAATGTTAACCATGACCGACACCGGTGTTTCGATGATGAAGATCGATAAACAGACTGGAGAATACCTAGCTTATAATTTAAAAGATGGAGCCTTTGTAAATACTGGCGCTGGCAAAACCTCTGAACAAGGATTTAAGGGACTAGCTGGAGATAATTTGAGCTTGATAAACAGTCAAATAGAAACCAACTATGTCCCAACCGAGGAAGCTTTAAGCCCAGCGGCTGAAGAAGCTGAAATAAAGGCCATAGAAGAAGCGCCTAAAACGGCCCAGAAAGCGACCACACAGACCTCTGCGACAAACAATGCCGGTCAAGGCGGTTACGCTTCACCAGCGGCCAAATCTAGCCCCTCAGCCAAGTCTTTCTTCAGGGTTAAGAACCCTAATGGTGGCCCAGATAAGCTTTATGATGCTACTACCAATAAATTAATTGCAGATGAGGCTGAATTTAAGACTGGTTACACCAAAGAAATAGAAATGCCTAAAACTGTCAAGGCCATTTATCGGGATGGAGCAAAGATTTACGACTACCACACAGGCCAACACATTACAGATCCAGCTATTCTTGGCTCTCAATACAAGGTGGCCATTGAGGTCGCAAAACAAAAGACTGATGATGACTACTTCAATGAAATGAAAGCAGAAATCGGTGGAGAAAGAGCTGACGGCCAACCTGGTTATAACGATGACCAGATTAAAGAGATTGCTGGAAGATATAAAGAAGGTAAATATGGCAGTGCTAGAGAGGCTTATGCAGATATTCTTGCTAAACAAGGCAAGACTGAGATTGAAACTGAAGAGAAAGCTAAGCGAAAATTCTCTAAGATTTTAAAGAATGATGATGGCACAATCAAGGTTGATGAAAACGGAAGACCAATAAAAGAGGATTTCTATTTCCCTATTTATACACCTGAAGAATTAGAGAAACTTTCTGATGAACAAAAGAGTCAAATAGAATTAGCGTCTAAGGAGGCTTATCTTAAAGCTGGCGGGAAGGAAGAGACTTGGAATTCAAGTCAAGAGAAGGCTGCTTTAACAGACACCTTAACTAATCCAGCATCTAAAGACGAAATGTCTAGAGCGGCGGATCTTAAGGCTAGGGATACAATGGAGAAAGCCAAGAACCCTGGCAAAGAAACCACCTATAGAAATCCTTATGGTAAGTCTGCCTATAATGTTTCTGAGGACACTTTGGTCGGCTCTGAAGATAAAAAAGCAGAGACTGTTTTGCCAACTAAAACTGATGATCCAACAGCAACCACTGAAACCACTGGAAGCACTTCTAATACCGGGACAGCAGTTAACCCATGGGCAGCCAATGCTAACGCTCCAAAGGAGAAAGAGTTTATTAAAGTTGACAACACTAATTTAGATAAAAAAGTTCTTTCATACAGGAAGAGCACTAATAAAGAAAAATTAAGTGGAGCAGAATAATATGTATAATAAAAACATTTTACAAAACGGAGAGAAAACAACAGATAGTATAATCTCTGTTTTCAGTCCCGCGACTGTTGTCGGCAGAAATCAAACCAATGTTGATGTTCAACAGGGTAATACGCAACAACTCCTTTTGAATAAAGATAGTCAGTTGCCAAGAATGATTATCGATAATAATAAAATTTACAGCATTAAGGAAAACGAGACCGCTAAAGAAAAGTATAACAAGCTGATCAAGGACTCGGAGATGATTGACTTTAACAAAAGAAAGCCAATGACCTTCGAGGGAATGGACGTGGACTTTGCTATGCCCATTCTTGATGTTGTAGAGTTTGCCATCGAGTTGGCTCAAAGAGGACTTCTCCCAGAGGATGCTGAATCAATTAATATTATTGCTAGTATAATTCCAGACCTAAAAGAATATAGGGAAAAGGGAAAGGTTACCGATGTTTTAGCGCAAGTATCGAATGCTCTTAAAGATAGTTTTTACGTTGACTTAAAACAAGCCAGCACAACTTACTATTATTCAGACCTCTATACAAAAGGAAGTTTGGTTGAAGAGCAGATGAAAAACGTTTTAAACACTCTTGAAATAATTCCCAAGCTTTCTTTACTTGGCCCAGAAGAATCAATGAATTTCATGAAGGGAGAAGTTACTAAATATGCTGGCTCTATTTATGAAACTATTAAAGCTGATGATTATGGCAACACATCCAGAACATCTAAGAATGCTAAGGAGCGTTTATTAAACAATCCTTGGTATGTTGGTTATGTTGAAACCGTTAAGGATACTCAGCCAGAGCTATATCAACTTTTAATTGATGCCTCTCAAAATGAATACATTACAGACGAGGAGGCTAAAATCATCGGAGAGATTTCTCGCAACGCTGAAGAAGTATCAAGACAAAAACAAATCATTGAAGATCAGTTCGGCTGGGAAACAATGAATAATCTTTTTTCAAACAAAGACGAAAGAGGCGCTAGCCTTGACGATCTTATTGACATGAAATGGGAGGTTTATAAAACTGTTTTAGATGATGAGATACAAGACTCTGTTAAAAATAGTTCAGCTTTAAATGTTGATTACGATAAGTACTTTGATTCAAATATAATGATGACCAGTGCTCAGAAAGACAACCTTACTCCAAAGACCAGCAACAACTCGACACAAGGAATAAATACTGATAATATTGGAGTAGCAGAAAAGGAAGTCGGACTTGACATTGATAAAGAAAAGTATAACGCAAAAATGGATAGCTCTATCGAAGCTTATCAAATGGGAATGATTGATCGAGCTGAAGTAAATAGACGAAGATTTGAGCGATAAAAAATATATGCAGGAACTACCACAAAAATTATCTGAATCACAAGAACAGATAATAGAAAAATCTTTAAAACAAAGCCCTAAAGAAATAGCAGAGGAATTAACTCTGCCTGTTAGGGAAGTTTTAGATTTGCTTTCGTCTCCTATGGCTCAAATAATTAGGGACGCTAAGCTTAAACAAGCCAACACAGAACTTCAATATAAACGTTTAGAAAAAGCCAATGATATCGTAGATAGATTAATGGCTGGTATAGAGCAGATTGTGGAATCTGACCCGCATAAATGGAAGATCCAACACGTTAAACTTTTTGAGTTAATGATGAAGGAAATTCCAGAGCAGGTAAAAAATATACAACAAATCAACAACATTCAGTTTAACCAGAAGAGTGCGGCTGACTCGACTCTTGAAGATTCTCTTGATGACAAGATGTCTAAGTTGCCGGCTGAACTAAAGATGCAGTTCTGGGCTGACGTTGAGGATTTAGCTGATAAATATATTATAGAATATGGCGCAAAAAAAATACAAAACAACAACGGAGTTATTGACGGATCTATCGTTGAGCCAAGTTGATGTCAATTTTATATTCGATTATATCCTAAGATTTGGCCCTGTAAGCTTTGATAAAGATACCAGGATACTTATCATTAAAACTCCAATATTAAATTATCGTGAAGACATAGAGCACGAAGGTGTTATTTTTAAAATAAGAATTGAAGACGATGTCAAAATTAAACATAAGAGAGCAAAGGCTTAAATATGATTTTAACTACTACGTAGCTAATCGCATTTTTATTCCTTATAGCGAAAAAAGATACATCATAACAGATCTCCATCTGAAGTGTATTAAGGGCGTAATGGACCACTCATTTACCTTGATTGAAGCTTATCGTGGCTTCGGTAAATCAGAGTTAATCACTTACGCTTTTGTTTTATGGCGCGCAGAGATGTGGAATGAATCAACTTTAATTCTTTCTGCCAACGAGAATCTAGCCAACATGAAACTCGATCTTATTAGAAACGCAATTGAGACAGATAATCCAGAACTTCATTATATGTATTCTGGTGATATGAATAACTATTCTTGGAATAGAGGTGAGATTCATTTAATTGATAGAAAGCATCCAAGAATGATTAGGAAGATTGACCCCAATACTGGTGTAGAACAGGAGATTCCAGCTTATAATATTAAAGCTAAAATCTTTGCTAGGTCTATGTTTTCCACATCCCGTGGAATTCATGTGGACAACATTATTGGTGATGATATTGTTGTGGAACAAAACTCAGACAGCATGGAGCTAATCATTAAAACAAAAACATTGTTTAATGAATCTATTATTCCTATCAGAAAACCAGACGCTAGACTTATTGTTGTTGGAACCCCACAAAATGACCAAGATCTTTTATGCTCTCTTGCTAAAAATGAATTGTTTAAGAAGATTATTATCCCGGCGCTTGATGAAAATGGTAACCCAACTTGTCCGCAACTTCACTCTAGAGAGTTTATTGTCCAACAAAAGATGCTTTTAGGTGAACGTAGTTTCTTGCAAGAGTACATGCTTAGGCCGACAGTTGAGCTTAATACTGACTTTACCTATGAAATCCTTCACGCCAGTCGTAGATTTGATGAAAAGATGTGCCAGTATTATGACAAGAAGGACAACGAAGTTGTTATGATCGGCAGCGATTTCAGTGTAAAGGCTAATAAAGAATCGGCAGAATCTAACGATACTGACTATTTTTCATTAGCGGCGGTTGCTTTAAACCTCGACACTAAAAAGCGTAGAGTCTTAAATATTTACCGGGAGAGAGGAATTAAGTTTTCTGACCAAGTTTCTTTTGCCATATCATGGTATTACAGATATCAGGCTGATGGCCTCTGTACGGAAGCACACGCCTTCCTAGACATCTTTAACCAAGTAATTGGTAGTGTTGCTAGTGATGTTAAAATTGTAGACACAGGAAGCAATTCTGGTAAGTTTGATAAAATAAAAGGAATCCCATCTATGAAATGGGAGTGGGAGAAAGGTTTATGGGTTGTTCCTTGTGGTGATGAGATGTCATTAACCATGGCCACTCGTCTCTTTTTAGAACTTAATCAAGCAGAGAGAGCGGACCATGATGACGTTGCTGATGCTATATTTAGAGCACAGAGAGGGTTTGTTAAGCTTGAGGAGCCATCGAAGATTCAATACACTCCGTATCAACGAAAGGTTGAGGCAAGTCTTCAGAATCTGGGCCGAACATGGTAGCATGTTTTTCAACATAAGCTGGTCCATAAAGTCTTTTAAATACTTTCTGAGCGGTTCCACAAGTGTTGTAAAATAAAGCCTTTGATTCTCGCCAAGTCATTCCCAATTTAAGACCAACCTGGTAGAACGGAAGATAATAAAAATATAAACCTTCATCTCTATCCTCTTCCAGCGTTTCGTGGTAGTGAAACATTATAGACATTAACTGATGCCTTAACTTAGGTCCTCTATTCAAGGGGACTCTTTTAATATCAAGAGTTCTTTTTTCCTCGCTTAAGTCATTGACCAAAATCTTTGGACCAATGTCGTAGTTATCTGCTGAGAGGCACATATCTAAAATAATCTTGGCGTGGTTGTAACCAATTCGATCGAGGTTGTTTCTGACTATTAAAGATGGCGCATAAAAAGACTCATTAACATTTGGCATTAAATCAGTTAGAACCTTCTGAATAATTGAAGCTTGAAAATAGCTAGGGTCTATTATGTGAAGAAGTGTTTTAATCTGGTGTTTGTAATAAAAGCCCCAAGCATAAATAATATATAAAGCAATTAAGTTTGCTTGATCCTGGGAGATGAAGGCAATGTTTGTGTAAATATATTCAAACAATTCTTTATAGGTGGCCGCCAAGTCTGGCTTTTCTTTAAAGTTAAATCCTGTTGGGATTTTTATTGGCCCGGCCTTGAAATAATAATCAACACCTTTGTAGTTAAAACGTCTTAAATCTTTATCGTATTTATAGGTCTGATAGTAAACGCCATCAGAGTCTACCAGTTTTGCAAAGGTGTCCGTCATTATAAATATCTTTCCGTCTATGTTCATTGGTAAGGCAACAACCTCAATTGAATCAGTATTATTCATTAAGAGTTTTTTCTCTGGTAGCTCGCGATACATAGCAAGATAAGCCGGGAGATCCTTCACGTCGTAGCTGTATTTATCACACCTTAATAGTTCAGTTAAGTCATCGTCTCCGTCAACGAAAGAGATTTCTTTATACTGAGTAAGCATCATGGTGTTGTCTCTATCAGAAACAACAACTGGATTGTCTATTCCTATCTGCCACAAAAGACAAACATCGATTATGTTTTTAGCAACAACAATGCTTTTCTTTTCGCTTCGAGGATTTCCAACTAAACCATAGCAATCGTATTTATAAATACCACCATCTTTGTAAATATCAAAAATAGTTAGAGTGCCAAGAATTAGGTTCTTGGTATTAAAAATAGGCATAATAACATTGCCTTCGTCATCCACGCCTATCATTAATATTCTTAGAGTCTCAACGCTTATTCCGTATGATCGGAAAAAACTCATTGCTTGCTCGCTATTGATTAATCTTTGAGTTGCTTCTCTATAATCACGTTCTACTAATTTTGACATAGTTTGGGGAAGCCCAATTCAAAGCGGATATACAGGTATAAGTTTTACTATTACCCTTTCTTTTTATAGCTTTAAAGCGGAGCTCGATATTAGGTTTTTGATCTTCTCTTACTAAATTAAAGTCTTTATCTACATAGACCTGACAAATAAAATTATCATCAGGAAGTTTAACGATGTGTCCACAAATTCCTTTTTGATTGCTTGGCCTTATAGTACTCTTTAATTTGCGAAAACGCTTGTACTTTCGCGCTATAGTAGCCAAATCTGTCCTTGGTAAAAACTTTGTATTTTTTGTTAAGGCCATAGAATGATTGTCTCGTTATCTTAAAAGCCTCTAATATTTCACCCAGAGGCATGGTGATTTTTTTATTTTTCATCATATAATTTAATATCGACCTCTATGTAATCTTCTTTCGACCTGTGTTTCTCTTGAATTAGTTTTTTTATATATCTGTCATCGGGAATAAAACCACTTTGAACCAAGATATCTGTTAGCTGTTTTTCCAGATTGCCGACATCAGTCAGTGCGTAGTTTGAGAGATAGTAATTATAAGTAACAATTAAATCTTTTTTCTCTGAAGTTACCTTATGTTTTTTTAAGGGCAATAAAAGCATCGACAGATCATCAACGTAATCTTTGTATGCCTCAGACTTAAAGCGCCGGCCTTGCCACGCCTTATTTGTCGACATCGGTTTTATATTTATTTTAAACATTTTGATTTCTCTTTAGCTGCTTGAAATTCTTTTAGATTAGCAACGAAAGTATCGCAGATGTCCAAACATTGAGTGCATTTACAGAATCCTTTTTCCTCGTCTCTTTCTACAAACGCCTCACAGCACATAGATAGCATGGTTCTTTTCATATCACCTAGCAAAAAAATCTTCATCGTCACCTTTCTTCTTTTTAGATTTTTTATATTTAATTGTTAATATTGGTTCATAAACGAATCCCTTTTTATCGGTGACTGTGATGTCTTTACCGTTTAAATAATCTGCGACAGCCTTATCATTTAAGAGAGTCTTGTCGTCTTTTAATTCAGACTTAAGCTCTTCTATTTCTAAGGCTTCGCTGCTTAATTTTTCAAGGATCCTAAACTTAGCCTGGTCGGCTTTAAGCTTTGTATTTTTAATCTTGTCCATTAATGAGGAGTATTCCTCATCGTCTTCCAAGACCTGTTTAATCGTATCTTTAATGATTTTGAGTTTGTTTGTTTTCTTCTCAACATCACTAAAGACTATTTGTAATTGAACTGCCATATTAAATCTTTGTTACTTGATTTAAATAGATGTAGGAAACAGGGATTTTAGCGTCAGCTTTATTTAAAAGTAATTCTTTATCCTTTTCGTTTTTCAACTTAATATCCACTGCTACTAGACAGGGTTCTATTCCGACACCCATTCCAGCTTGGGAGATTGCTACGACCTTGCCGGTCATTAGAATGCTTTTCTGTTCGAAACGTTTTAATTTAGAGATAGCCTTTTTCTTAGCGGCTTCTTCTTTTTTTTGTTCAGCTTCGTTCAGTGGCAGAATAGCTTTGTATTCCACTATCTTCCCGATTAATTGATTTTCCATAGATTTATTATTAATTGTAAACTAATTGTAAACTAGCGCTTAATTGATTGTAAACTAACTGTGTTTATTCCAAGCCTCCCTTGATCGATTGTTGTTTAATCTCTTGACTCGGATGTTTACATTAGCAAGATCTACTAGACAGTCATCGAAAGCGATATCTATATCTGGTGTTTTTTGTTTAACTCTTATTTCACATGGAAACAATCCAAGTTTATTGGCCCACATCTTAGCGTAGTCTACGCCACCTCCAGACCAAACAATCATTCTATTGCCTTGCGATTGAAACCATCTAAAGAGAGTAATGGTCTCATAATTAGGAGTATCAACGTCAGAGGTTGTTGCGATGCTTGGTATTATAAGTGTGTCGTCAACGTCAAATGCAATTACGGCCATAATTTTATTGTTAAACTTTTTTACACCAATGATTTTGTCCAGTGTCTTCACAGGCACTTCTAAAGCCACGCTTAGAAAGCATCAACTTGTTATACTTTAAGCGCATATCTCTTTTAAATTTCTTCTTACAAGCAGGGCATTTAAAAATCATATATTTATCTTATCTCTTTTCTGGGACAAAGAAGCTGCGTATGGCTTATGTTAGAGAGTCGATACTCCACACAAGCCACTTAGACTTACTATCTTCCTTGGGCCCCAGAGAAGAGACAAGCTCTCCTCCACCGCGGAATCGTTTTACTACTCGCTATCTGATTTCTCAGCTTCGTTTTCGACAACGGGTTCGTTAGTTATTTCTTCTTGTGCAGAAGATTCTTCAGATGGTTCGTCAACATTAACGTCTAGTTCTGGAAAAAGTTCTACAACCTTTTCGTCAACCTCGTCAGCATGTTTTCTGGTAAATGGATCAGTTGTTTCAACTGGCCATGTAAATGGGCTCCAGAATCTTAATAAGAAATTATAAGTTGAATTTCTCTTAAGATCGAAGTTCGGATAAATTTCTTTATTTATATCAAATACAATCTTGTTGTACTTAGCGAAGAATTCTTTTTGTTCATCTTCTTTTAAGTCTTCAAGCTTTTTGCCTTCCATTAATTCCAAAGCTTTAGCTTCGTACTGAGGAATAGCTTCTTGGATTGAAGCATTAATAGCTTTTATAAAAGGGCGGACAGATCTGCGAACCGCGATGCTGCATTCTGTTTTATCAAAACAAAGTTTGAATAACACTGCATCGTTTAAGTTAAACGTTTTTTGATTTTCCATAGATTTACTTTTTATCTTTTAAATTAATTAATCTATACCCGGCGATGAAGACGAACACCCAGTTAGCAAGGATTATTAATCCAGCAAAGTCTTCATCTACAACGAAATAAACAAAAAGTGCAACGATCAAGGTCCACATAAGAGTGAGGCCTAATGTTTTATTTTTCATAATTTTTAATTTATCCTGTCGGGAGGATAGTTTCATGACCTATCCTCCACAACAAGTATTTATAATTTGATTATAGCATTTGTCAGTTAAGGCTGTCAACTCTTTTTACTTAGAGACTTTTCGTGTTCCTTTTTTAGAAACAGGTAGTTTGCTTGTTTTCTTCGCAACTCCCTTTTTGACATTAGCAGGTCTATCCTTAACTTCTCCAGAATCTTGCTTAGATTCATTCCCTTGTTCTTCATAAGCGTTAATTGTTAAGTCTGATTTAGTAGCAGACATCACGATTATTTGACGACCTTTAATAGCTTCTGGCAATTCACCGGTGTAAGCCTCGTAGTTGTCTACAACGGCCATTTTACCACCAGGGAAGAGAGATAATAAATACATATCTACTTCCATCTTCATGCCAGTTGATAGCCAAGGATATGATATACCATTGCTGATAACATTGAAGGTTGGTTTAAAGCCATCGTTAGTTTTATTTTCTTTAATAAATTCCACAACAATGTGCTTTGGGAGAATAGAGTTAACTCTCTCTTGCTGAGACAAAACTTCTTGGAACTTAATACCCTTAGGGCCGAACGCCTTAAGAGTTGTTTCAAGATCAGAGGTGTCTGATTGTTTTATCTTAAGCATGATTGAATCAATCTTTTCTGACAAACTCTTGATGTTTTCTTTTAGGCCATCAGACTTCATTACTGAGATTTGATATTCGTTCTGCTTTTCAGACAGCTTAGCCAATTCTTCTTCGAGAACATTGATATCAGTTTTAAATTGTAAAACAGCTGAGTTATATTTTCCTATCATTTCCTCGTTAGTCATCTCATAGGACATAATAACTTCCTTGCGCCTTGCTTCAGTGGCAGCTCTTTCTTCGGCAAGCTTGTTTCTAGTGCTTTCAAATTCTTTGAGTCTAGAATCGTAGCTAGCAGATTTTATTTTCCAGTCGTCGTAATATCTTTTCATTTCACCGGCAAGTTCTGTTTGACGAATCTTGATGTGGCTTGGATCTTCTAGTGGCCTATTACAAGTAGGACAAACGGTTGAGCCATTAAGCTTTTCGTATTCACGTTTCTTATCTCTGAGAACTAATTCTAAAGCAGTTACTTCTTCACGAGATGGTTGAGAAAGTGAGAATGATCTGGTGCCGATTTCTCTAATAGCCTCATCAAATTCTCTAGTATCTAGAGGGCCCATAACAAAGGATTCTCTTTTAGGTTCAGCCTCTTTAATAGCAGACAATTTATTTCTTAAAGTAAGAATATCATTGGTGTAGTCTTTGACTTCAGTCTTGGTAAGATTATTGAATTCATCCTTAATTCTAAATAGCTCTGCGTTTAAAGTTTCTTTCTGACTACTTAAAAGATTCCTTTCTGATTCTTTCATTCTAAGCTCAGCTCTAAGTTTTTTCTCAGTTGAGTATAGGTCATCTAGGTTTACGTTGGCTGGATCTTGACCAGTAAGCTTAGCGAAGATAGCCTTTCTGTCTTCTGGTTCAAATAGATTTAACAAGATATCTCGTCTTTCTGATTCAGAGAACTTCATAAACTCTCCAATAAAATTAGAGCATAAGAAGTAATCGTATAAACCAAACAAAGCGCTAATGTCTGCCTGCTCTGCTGGTCTGCCATTTATGGTTAGTTCTGAACCTCTTACAGTTCTGTTTCTTGAAACGATAATGTCTTTATCATTAACAGAAAATACTGCAGTGACAGAAGCTTCATTGGCATTATTTCTAATAGCCTCATCGATTCTGTCTGTGTTGTTTATTTTTCCATAAAGCACAAAAGTAATAGCCTCTTTGATTGTTGATTTACCGACACCATTTCTACCAGAGATAAGTGTGCGTTCGTTAAATTCAATCGCTAGAGATTCGATTGCTTTTAGATTATGGATTATTAATTTTTTAATCATATAACTAATTTAATTATTTGAGATTTCTTAATTTTTAGTATATCTTCGACCGAACAATATACCATAAGCTTCATGCTAATTATTGGCGGTGAAGCTTGAGCATCAGGGAAGATCATCGCTATTGGAGTTCCTCCTTGATTTAAAACACAATCAAAGTTTTCTTCATCAACATGAATCTTAAAAGCTTGATCGTGAATAGCAGAGACGATTTCATAAAAGTCTTCTGTGAATGGAAACTCTACAGTTACTTTTGCTCCATCGCCTAATCTGTCAGGCCATCGAGGATTGCCATTCCCGGGACTGAGTTGAACTATTATTTCCATAAGATTAATCTTCTATTTTATTTGCTCCAATTAGTTCTTCTACTTGTGGATAGCTAGGATTTAGCGGCCATAGTTTAAAGAACTTATCCTTGCATTCAAGGAATTGGAAGAAATAACTTTGAATTATTTTAACGTCAGATATTATTTCTATCTCACCTAGACCACTTGTTCTTGATGCTGTTAATGGCACAATTACGAGTTGTTCTATTCTTTGGTCTGGGTGGAGGTGGTTCCACATAGAGGCATAAGCCGCTAATTGTAACCAATACTTAAAGAGCGAACCTTCATCTATTCTAGAGGAAGAGCTTGTCTTCCAGTCAAGGATAGATAATTTCCCTCTAAAGAATCCGATAAGATCTGGACTGCCAGCATAACCTAATTCTTGTATGGCGAATGATTCTTCTACTGCGACAGGGACCACGTCTTCTTGAGCAATGAATTTGTTTAATCCATTTAAGAATTTAGTGACCTTCATGTCGAACTCTGGCAAGCCATACTTCTCTCGGTATTTAGTGAGAGATTCTGAATCATAGTTAAGTTCATTTCTTCTATAGTAATCTGAGGCTACTAAATGAACATAGGTTCCTCGCTGTCTGGCATTAGTTAAAACTAATTCAACGGTTGCTGGATCTTCGGCGCTTTCTTTCCATTTACGAATGTAAAGAGGGTCTTCCAAAACATCTAAGATAGATGTCACTGAGGGGAGTCCGTTGTAAGCTCTCGGAATCTTCTCTAGTTTTTGTTTGAATTCCATATATAAAACAGTAATAGTTTATAAAGGATACATCTTTTTCTACTAGAGAATATTTCAATAACGACAAACGTCTCATTGTTTTTTTGAAAAATAAATAAGACATTGAGTCATTTTGAACTGCAATGTCGTGGCACTTTTTACATAGCATTATCCCATTAAGGGGGGAAGAGTGATACTCATTCTTCCTCCCCTTGATGTGATGTAGTTCTAGCGGTGAATCTGTCCTGCCACAGTTCATGCAATATCTTGGGAAATATTCCCTATCCTTTTTGTTGAAATCAAAACTCATTTCTAGAAAGGAATATTAGATGGATCAAAATCATCTTCTTTCGAATCGCCAAAATCAATAGGTTCATCCTCGACCTGGATGGTTGGTAGTTCGTCTGCCGGTGATGGTTGAGCGCCCTCTAAAGCCGGAGTAACTTGTCTTGGCGTATGAGTAGCATTCATATTGATTCCAAAGAATGAGCTCATAGTGTCACAATAATTTTCAACCTCTCTTTTTAGATTAAACATTTTAACTAGATCAACAGAGTCAACATTCTTTAAGAATGTAAACTTAATCTGTCTCCAAACAATTTGTCCACCACCTTTTACGTTAGATAATCTAACAACGTAAGTGTATGGAGCAATAGAGGTTTTCTTGGCTCTCAAGTATTCTAAAGAATCTGGAGCTGGATCTTTGAAAAGATAACCGCCGTTTGGATCAACGCCAACAGTTGAAGATAGATTGACAAATAGTCTAGCTATCTTATTAAGAGATGGTATGTGAACATAAAGCAGAGTCTTTTGTTTCAAGAGTGAACCAACGAAACCCTTAGGACTTGGAGTTGGATTGAGCCACATTGTTTTCTTAGCCTCTAAGAATTGTTCATAGGTGCCACTGAAAACAACGTCTCCGTTATTGTCCTTTAATACAACAGGATGTTGATAGGAAACTTTTCCGTTTGAGACATCAAGTTCATTACTGAAAAGTTCTAATGACTCAGTTCCTTTGTTGTAGTAACTAAAGGTTTTCTTTTCTTTCATGATTACAACATCGAGTTCTTTCTCGAGCATAATCTTGCCGCCATCATCCTCGCTTTGATCGAGGTAAAATTTACCAATGGTATCGTCATCTAATGAGATGCCAATGGTTGGCGCGAGAGGAAGTTTAGGAGAGGCATAATCTTGGCCATCTCTCATAATTTCCTCACGAACATCTTCTGGTAAACCTTCTAGGTTGACCAAAGCTTTTTCGTTTTCCATAGAATTTTTAAGACTACCGTTAGAGTTAATCTCTAATTTCGGCCCGTCTTTTATTACTTATATTATATCATTGACAGATATACCTGTCAAATCCCTACTTCTTTTCTGAAGGACTTTTCATTGAACTTTAATACGATACTGATTTCCTTTAATCTGTCTCTACTTTTCTCTGCAAATGGCAGGAGTTCAATGGATTTATTGGAGGTAAAGAATGTCGGCTTTAATAAATTATAGCGGTAGTCTAGGAGTTCTTTGAACACCTCTTCTAACCAGCCAGACATTACTTCACTGCCAATGTCATCGATAGCAACAACGTCTTTATTCTTTAGAGTTTCTAAGAAGGTCTGCTTCTCTGATTTAAACTCAGCTTTAAGTGTATTCTTGATTTCAATAAATGAATCACAGTAAACACGATAGCCTTTCTTCATCAGTTCCTTGAGAACAATAGCCATCATGGTTGTCTTGCCAGATCCTGGAGTTTGGGAATAGAAGTATAAACCAGTTCCACTCTTGAAGTAGTCTTCAAAATTGTTAACATAGGTTACCATTGATAGCTTTAAGTTCTTGTCTATCTTGCTACCAGGCATATCAAATTTATTGAAGCGTGGTGAGCGGAGGATAGTCCCCTTTGATAAGTCGTAGTCATACGACTCTTGGTTAAACTTTGGCATAGTTGAATAAGAATTTAGATTCCAGAACCAAGTATTGTTTACCTGCCTCTAGGTGTTCTCTAAATATATTAGAATAAGTTATGCTCTTACCATTGAGTAGAATTGAAATAAACAAATCTAATCGATCGACCTCCAAAATTTTATGGAAGACGACCGGGTTCTCTGGCAAATTAACGCCATCTAATTCTAGGAAGAAGAAGCGCTTTTTGATTTTCGTTTTTAATCTTGTCATAGGTTTTTAATTATGTTATTATTTAAGTAACAAACATTTCTTGGGTTGCGTTTAATGGAAGGCAACTTTAAAAAACATTCATTATGGTTAGTGGTAGATAGATGCAAACCGCTGGCAATGTCCAGGCCTGACAACCAGCGACTATATTTGTCTATCACTTCCTATTCGTTCTCACAATGGAGCAAAAGATTTTGAAGCATAATGCTTAGTCCCCGCTTTGCTTTACATCGTAAGGTGTACTGTTAGCCTAAGCATTATACTTCTGGATCAGGGGAGCCTGAACATCCAGGTGCTAACAGGAGAGAACATCAAGAAAGATAATAGAACCATTTTAGATATCGCTTATATTATATAGGGGATAAAGGCCCTCGTACAAAAACCTTGGTTTCTTTGGTAGCCTAGACCACATAAGACTTTACCCGTTAGGGAACTATGAGCCTGCAACATAGTTGAGCCTTATGTGATCTAGGCTCTTTTTATTTAGAAGAGTCTAGTTCTTCTTTCCATTTCAGTTTCTAAGATAAGGAGCCAAGCGCTATTGATAAGTCTCTCGCTTTCAGTAGTGTGGCCTTTATCTAGAATGTACTGGATGGCATTCTTTAAATGATTAGAGTGCATGTTGCTAACAAGTACTTTACCATTTTCAGTCTGCCATTCTGGGTAGTCTTTATCTGGAGCAGCTAAGCGATACGCCATAGTTATTTCATTCTTTCTTCGGTGTTTCTGAACGGCTATATCTGCAGGATACATCCCTTCTTTTTGGAACATTCTCCTGATTCTTGTTATTGAATCTGGATAATAACTTCTTAGTAATTGATAAATATACTCAGGAATTATTTGAGACCTATCGTCTTGCATTTCTTGCCAGACTCTAAAGATAAGATAAGCGTCATCGTTCCTTGCTTTTACTTCTTCTCTAAGTATTCTATCAATTACATTTTTCATGTAATTCATTTTCATATTATTGTTTTCTTAGTGAACCAACAAAGAGAGCCGCAGCAATAAACACACACCAAAGAATATTAACGGTAGTAGCATAGGCAACGTCAGCTTGGAAGTTTGAGTTTGATGCAGCAATCATGAAGAATACACCTAAGATGTATAAAATAATTTCTAATGCTTTCATAAATTTATTATTGTTTATTAATTAATGGATCATCAAGGGAGTCGACCTCTTCCTTGTTTAAATCTTCTTCGTCATCATCGATGTCTTCCCAGAACTGTGGATATTTTTCCTTGATTTTGCTTATGTCTTCAGAGTACATTTCATAGGTTTGTTCACCATTAGAGAAATGTTCCTCGCCCATAAAGCAACAGCCCGGTTCGACATAACTGATTCTAAATTCAGCTTCTGGGAATAACTCAGAGAGTTTTCTGATGATACCCATTGGGGGTGTCCAAGCAGTATCCATTCCAATTGAGATGTAACCATCATCAAGGTTTGATTTGTCACTAGCGCTTGCCTCGAATGAGTAAGTGTTAGGTTCCCATTTAGTCCCCCAGTTATTAACGCGGAAGTTGTACCAATCTTCAGCTGGTTCTCCCTTGTCGTTAACTGGTTCTGGAATTATTTTATGGAAGAGAAGAGTTCTTTCTTCTTGTCCATCTTGTTTTGTATACTCAGAGATTAACTTAGCAAAGGAATCCTTTGATAGATTAGACATCTCTAGCACATTTTCACAATAGTTCGGCATAGTGTTAATGTTAGTTATTTAATTCTAAGGCTACGTAGTCGTTGAATTCCTCATAGAGTTCTTCACCTAAAAGATCCTCAAGTTCTGTCTCAGCGATTGGGTTTTCTCTATCATCTTCAAGGAGATAAAACTCTGTGTCGGAATCATAACCACCTTCGTCATCACAAACCATGTTGTATACAACGATTTGTTTGTCGCCAACCTCAAGGAGAGTCCTTGTAGTTTTTCTAATGCGAGTGACTTCTTGTTCAATCCTATTAATCATAGGATTAATTGTGCATGTCGATCATAACAGCATAGTAGCCGGTAAGATCTTTAGGCACGTTGTTAGTTGAATTAGATATATCGTAGACACCAGACTCAAATGAGAAGTTATCATACTTACAGTCTGAGTATAGCTTGGCGTAATAAGCAGAGCTTGGCCAAACTTTTTTCCCTTCACGTTTAGCAGCAGTTTCCTTTTTGCGCTCACGATACATTGCTTTATAGAATGATTCAGCTTTCGCTTCCATATCTATTGTCCATTCTTTGATGGTTGCTTTACAATCAGTAGCTAGATAGACGTTGTCATCTTCGCTTGTATTGTAAGGAGCGTCATCTGAATAAGGATTGTTGCCAGTACCACCAATGAGTTCCCAGATTAATTGGTACTCTTTTGTGGTGTCATCATTTGACATTGACTGCCCAATCTTTTTATATTTCTTGAAAGCTTTCTCAACAGTCTTAGAGAACTTAGAGTGAAGTGGATGAAGAACTTTGTTCCATCTTCCACCGATCACCCACCAGTCCCAAACTTGTCCTTCGTAATCTTCTACGAAAGAACGTACTTCACTAATTGCTTCGTCTTTGCTTTCAGCTTTGACTAGCATGATTACACCTTTGTGCATAAGTTTAATATTAATTTATTAAATTCTATCTGTTATGGTATTGCCACATAACGGCATTACAATAACTGTGAACAGCACCTTCAGTCATACCAGTATCATGGTTGTGCTGAAGATGAATTGGGTAACGAAGAAAATTATCAGGGAATAATTCCCAATTAATTTTCTTTTTAGTAACTTTTTCAGCAGGCAAATCGTCTAATGATTTACCACAGAATATACATTTGTTATTCTGCAGTTTAATGTATTCATTTCTTACCTGCCTTCTTTCATTAGTGCTAAGTTCTAGATAATTAACAGGAAGCTTCATAAATTTAATTAGGCAATTGATAGTCCTTAAACATATCCTTTGCCAATGTTAAATAATTATTTCTTCCACCAGTAAAGTCTAGATAACTTTCAGCTGTCCTTAGTAGTAACCCTCCGAATGCACCAGACCGAAGTCTAGCATCGAAGGTTCTAACATCAGGAATACTAAAGTAAAAGATTCTATTGTCTTCTAGTTTAAAGAAACCAGATATATAGAAGTGTCCTTTATTAGCAGCGAAGTCCTTGACTTTGTAATACTTCTTGAGCTCGTGTTTAAATTCAGACACAAAGACTTTATAGAATTCATTGAACTCTTGAGTTTCTTGTGATGATGATTCAAACCCGGCCCTTAATAGTTGTAATGTTTTCTTCATAAGATTAATTATAAGTTCTTATATTCTTCTTGCTGATAATCCTCGCCGACCTTAAGATCTTTGATGACTTTATCAGAAGCTTCCTGAGCAATTTCATTAGCCAGATTGTCTTGGTCTTTATTAGCCCATAGTTCTTCAAGAGCCCAAGCTAAATACTGAGCTTCAGTGCCATCCCAGCCATCGTCATTATCAGTATCTGATTGCTTCATGTCTGAGATGCGTTGGTCAACTTCTTCTTTGTCATCATCAGATAATGATTCATACTCAGCAACATTTGCAGAGTGACATTCGTTGATGTTTCTTTTAACCAAGTCTAATGCTTGAGACGTTGCCATCTCAACAGCATTCGCTAGGTCAGAAGTACATAAGCCACCATCGATTTCGTCACAATCCCCAAGGTCATACTTAGCAGTATCGTAGATGGAGTAATAATAACCACACTCATTATCAGATTTGTAAATTTGTATGGTTATATTTTCTAAGAGTTCTAGCTCTTTTTTTTCTGGTGTGTTCATAGATCTTGAGATAAACTTTCCTGCTCATCTTGTCTTAACTTTTCATTAAGAAGTTCGATGTGTTCAGGATTGTTCATCGGATTAGTGAATAAAGCTTTAGCATTGTCTTCGCCGATGGCAAGACTTGCGTCACATGAAGGGCAGAAATATTCTGGTTCTTTTAAATCATCACCATATTCATTTAGCTGAGAACCAAAGACATCGCCCTCTGGAAAGACAGTATAATAAATTACACTATGTCTTTCCTCTATTAGATTCTCTATGGTCTGGCCACATTTAGGGCAAACCATTGAGTCATTCATTTCTAATTCTTCATTCATATTATTCTTCAGTGAAGTAAGCATCGATGAGATAATATCCACCGCTCTTACCAACTGTTAAATTACTTATATCGTTAGTAGTATAGATGTGATCTCTATACCACATACCAATGCGATCATCTTCGCCATGGAAATCCCCACCTCCTCGACCATTACCAACACAAGTTAGTAAAGGGAGTGGATGAATAATCCAGACATCATCTGCATCTAATCCTTTAGCATGAAGTTCAAGTTCTTTGAGATCAACAATCTCTTTCTTATCAGTGTTAACTATGTAACGGAACTGAGGAAGAGGACTGTTGTCTTTTAAGATAGATAAGATATCTTCTACTGAGTATAGCTCTGAGACTTCTTGATAGCCGATGCCAGCTTTCTCTGACATTCTATCTATTAAGTCTTTGGACTTCTCAGTGTTTTCCATTCTTGCTAAAGCAATCTTGATTTGATCTGAGCTTGGTCCTTCACCGTCTTCATCTGCGTAGTCACCTACCCATCCGAAAGAGTTGTTGTACCAAGGTCCATTGCCACGGTTATATCCATAGGTATATCCGTCTGACAATAGCAGCATAATAAATTTAACGTAGTGATTCTCAAGCCACGAATGTTCCATTAGTTTTTGTCCACTTGAGTACTCGTATTTATTATCTGAGTTATTTAATTTAGCTAGAGCTTCGCCAACATCAAAGGTGTTAGCACTTTTTAATTTGTCTAAGCTTGTCGCATCGTAATATTGTCCCATAGAATTAAAGTTAGTTATTTAATTTAGCTAGAGCTGAATAGAATTTATCAGCGTTAGTTTCCCAGACACGGCAGATAGCAACCTCAACCATAACCCCGAACATTTCTTTATCGGAAGTTATTTCACTGACGTGATTAGTAAGAGTTGCTTTCCAGTCTTTGACCTTACGGATCTTAGTTTCATCCATATAGTTTTTCTCTTCTTTGATAACAGGTTCTAATGCTAAGCGTTCACAGATTACTTTAATGTAATCAACGTGAGCTTCTTCGATTAGAGTGTTAGCTAAGAGGCGAGCAACAGGAGATTGAAACTTGTTACCGATAGTAGCTAATGAATCAGAGATTGCTTGATTGCGCTTGGCTAAAGCCTTAGCTTTCTTAGCATTCTCTTTGATAGTTTCAGCCTTGCGTTCTGCTTTCTCTTCAGGAGTTAAGGAGTAGTTAGAACTAGAGTGAGAAGAGTGGTGAGTTTCACATTTAGGATCGCGACAAATATATATTGTGCTACCCATGTGTTCACCATCAACTAAGATAGCAAGTTCAACTGATTCACAATGCTTCTTTTTATTGTTGCCAAGTTTTTCGTAGTTACTTAAACTTACAACAGTCTTATCGTCTGGTGTTCCGTAGTGAGAACTAACTCGAACCTTAATGTCTAGCTTCTCAATGTAGTATTTAATATACTTGTCCATTTTTCTGGCCCAACATTTAGTATTGTTACAGGCTTCGCCATTTGATTCACCGAAGAGATCGAGGTTAGAGTGATTACACTCAACACATTTACCGACAGCGTCAGTGATTTCTTTATCTAATAACCAAGGTTGATTAGACAAAACATCATAGACGTTTTTCTGAATGAAATCATTTAAGTCTTCAACATCAGGGGTAGAGTATTCGTCCTTGATATAATCAACGACTTTCTTCTGGTCACCTTCAGTTAGCTTACCAATTAATTGAGCATGCTTATCAGTGATGTCTCCTTTACGGAACATTGATGCAACAGCAGGAATTAAATTGGTTAGGAATAATCGGTAGCGAACATAAGATTCTGATTTACCGATGCGAGTAGCAACAGTCTTAACATCAAGCTTATGCTTTTCAATTAAGCTTCTGAAACTTTGCCCTTCATCTATTGGATGAATGTCAGCGCGTTGTAGGTTCTCAATAATTTGGACTTCCCTTGCTTGATCATCATTCAATTCCATTACTTGTGTTGGAACAGTTTCTAGTTCTAATTCGCAAGCAGCTGCAAAACGTCTATTACCAGCAACTACTTCGTATTTTTTACCAACTAGCCTTACGATTATTGGAGATAAGACTCCTTTTTCTTTAATGCTAGAAACCAAGTCTTTAAACGTTGAATCTTTTTTGAATGATTCGGATGAACCTCTCGGATTTGTTTTTGATTCAAAGCATTCTTTAGTTTTAATTTCAATGTAATTCATAAATAAATTTATTATATTAATTAGAATTTTCAGCGTAGTATTTTTTAATTAAATCCTCCGCTTGATTGATAGCATCTCTTATGAATTTAAAATGAATGGGAAGTTCTTGATTCCCTTTTTGTTTTGATTCAGCGAGAGCCATCATGGAAAACATCTTGAAGATATTGAGAGGATCTTGGTCCTTCATCTTCATCATGCTTACCATCTTATCAGCTGTGCCTTCTTGAGCTGTGCCAAGAACGATAAGGCTTTCGTATTGATCGGCCATTATCATTGCACCTTTTAAATTGTTTTGCATATAGTTATCTAGTCCCTAGAAATTGTTGAATCTCTTCAAGACTTTTAGGGTAATAAGATTTATCAATCTCGATGCCAAGCCCGACCGGCCCTACAATTTCAGCCAATTCTTTTAAGCTGAAGTCGCCACATTCATCGTTGTGATCACCATAAAGCGAGACATAACCTGTGACAATTACATCGTCAAGGATGAAGCCGTCTTGAATCATGGCGTTCTTTTCCTCTAAGGAATGAACAGCTGTGAATTCTCCTTGCTTCTTTAATCTCCACTCGTAGATGGATTGACCGAACCAATACCCTCTGCCATTTGGATTAAACCATTTGACCGGGTATAGTTCTGTTGTGTTGTTCGCTAATACTTCTTCCAGTTTAGGACCAAGTATTCTGTGAACAGTTTTGTCTAAGTCTCTAGCTCCTTGATCGAACATAGACTGACCACCTTTAGGTCCGTCTTTAATGTCCTCCCAAGTTACTTTAGATAAAGCCTCTGTGATTGCTGTCGGTTCCTTAGTTCCTTTCTTAAAAGGATCTAGGCCCAGCGTTCTTAGATAACCAACAATAGTTTTCTTGGTGTCTAAGTGTGCGAACAAGTCATAAGACTGTGACCTAAATGCTCCAGAGATTTCTGTCTTTGGTGCGCCAGGTGTTTGATGTTTAACCATAAAGTCTTCAAAGATTTTGTGGTTAAGTTTGTTTAAATTTACTGCCATATATTTAATAGACTAGCGCCAAGCTAAGCACTTGGTTTCGCATCGTCTTAATTAATTTAGACTGCCGCGCTTCTTTGTATTTGACATTGAAGCTTTGCTCTTAAGCGAGGAAGTTCTCTCCAGTCTTTAGTGATATCACCAACTGAATTAGTTGCTGGATCATAGACTTCGTAGTATTCCTCGTTGTTAAGTGTGATATGTCTTACCATATTTTTATAGGATGACTACCCTAAACAAGTACTGGTCTGAACGATCCCAACTATAGTGAGGTCCGTTCTTAGTCTTGTTAAAGAATAGTCTTCCGTTTGACTTGGAGGCATACTTGAGCCACTTGGTGTAGTACTCTGACTTCTCTCCAGTTCTATTATAGATTTCTAACTTGACTTGCTCTCCCGGTAATAGATAGTCCCGAAGTTCGAGGTCAGTTTTTAAATCTTTTCTATTGTTCATATGGTTACTGCATTAATTTTAATTGCTTGGCAATTTCTTCTGCAGTTAACTGAGAACAATTCTCTTGGCAGTAGACAGTGAAGTCTGCTAATTGATAGAGACTTAGATTGCTAACTTGTATGCGGAAGTCTTTTAGATTGCCGTTGATATAGTTGTTAGCAATGTGTTCGAAGTCCACTGGAAGATGAGCCTCGGATACTAAGTCTATTACATGGTGACCATAGTCAGAGTTATCTCCATCGTCTTCATCTACTCCTAGGTATAGGTTAGATGAAACTCTGTCCATGTCTTTAGTTATGTGACGGATAAAATCCACCATAACAGTTCTTGGTTCTAAGCGATCAATAGGGTTGATGACTCCACCATCCCCTTGTTCTGCTTTAAGTTCTTGAAGATAGTTGTTGACATCATCAAGGAACTCTTCGCCGCCCCAATGTGAAAACAAGACAGGACTTGTCTCGTTTCCGTTAGCGAATTGAATTGAAATTCTTGCTCCCATATATTTAATAGCCTAGTGTCAGGATAAGTTCCTGATTTCACATCGGCTTTAATTAATATTTAAAGGTACAATTTTTATTGTGCCTTGAACCAGTGCCTACATTACATGAAGGACACCGGCCTTTACGACTCCATCGTTTAGGATTCTTACTTCTTTTCATTCTGTTTATTCTTATATTCTTTTTCCCATTTAGCCATTGCTTCTTCTGATTTGGTATCGACCTGCTCCCATTCAAGATGATCTTCGAATGGTTGCAACCAAATAGATTTCCTATCTTCGAATACTCCGAAAGGACCACAGCTTAATGACATACTAGCGTAGCTATTACATTCTGAATCAGAGGCAATGAATACTTTCATATAAGCTGGAAGCTTTTCAAGTGCCTTGATTAGTTGAGCAACAGTAATGGATTCAATCTCTCTACTTATTTTAAGAGACTCGATTAAGAATCCGTGCTTGTCTGATAGGAAGTTAGTGATAGCTTCGTCACTTCTAAGTTCATGGTCTCGCCCCTTGATTGTTACTTGGGAAGGAAGAGCAATTGATTGCCCATCTTTAGCCCATTTAATGTTTGATACTTTGATCATATTACTTCTTAATTAATAATAAGATATCGTCTGCTTGATTGATTAGGTTTAGGTCATCGGTAGTTTCCTTGATGTCCCATGCTAATCGATGAGCAAGACGACTTAGTTCTTCTAGCTTTTCTTTGTCTGGCATAAAGATTAATTTAATTTATATTTCTTTCTTAACTCTTTGAGTTGGAAAGTTGGATAGGAATACTGATGGTTTAATACATCGAAGGCTTCCTCAAGTTTCTTCTTCTCTTTTAGATAAGATTCTTTACAACCATTACAAAGAGTTTGATTGACTAGAGATTCTAGTTCAATTTCTTTGTTGCAATTTACACATTGTCTAGCCATATAATTAATCCTTAAATGAATTAAAGAACTTTACTTCATTTATTTCTAGCTGAGTTTCAGCTAATTGAACCATGAAGCTATCGAAGTCTGTGCAATTGTAATAGAAAGAGCCATCCCATATAACAGATTTTGTTATTGTGATTTTATTTCTTACACCGACTTCTAAGTATAGAATAACTTCTAACCAAGAGTCGTCTTGATCTGACTTCTCTTCTAAGTCGAAGGTTAGTAAATCTTTTTCATTTAGATAACTAACTATCTGAGAGATTAACCAAGATGGTTTGTCTCCATATTTGCTGTCTAATTCTTTGAAGTCTTCCATTGTGTCTTCCATGTCTTCAATGCTGAAGTCGTGGAAAGGATGGTTGGTATCGGCGGCGATTGTGTCCTTGTCTAGCAAGGCGTGGTTAATTTTGTTAACCAATTCTTCTTTGTTCATAAGATTAATATTTAATTATGTAATGAGGCTCACTGTATTCTTCAACGAAATACTTTTCTTTTAAGTATTCAATGAAGGCATAGAAACCCTGATCGGTTTCATTGTCTTTTTGAAACTCATCAGCTTCGCGTTGAATATCTTCAGGCTTGGCTCCTATTCTATAGGAACCCATGTCCAACTCAGGCTCCGTATCGAAGGCTGGTTGAACGAACTTGTAGATTGGCATCATAAAGTTAATCGATTAATAATATTTCGACCTTTCGAATACGAACATCTGGTTCTTCAACTGTGCCATAGTCCTTGTAATGAGCTATGACAGGATAGACCCCATCACCGAAGCCAGATGAGAAGGCAACAGCAAAGGCGTTACCTAATTCTCCAGCTTGTTCTTTGCTTAAAGTCTTTTCGCAAGCGCTAGCATAGGATTCTTCTGGATGAGAGGGAGCATCGAACTCGTTGTCAACCCATCTACCTAAGTAGCAAGGATCGACAACCATAAGTTGGCCAGAGTCTACTGCGACTTGACCAATTTCTTTTGTGAATTCTTTCATAGAAATAAGATTAGTTATTTATTATATTTGCGATAGCAATTATCAATGTCTTTATCTTTTTTCTCTTCAGCAATGTCCCATTTATATTGAGCAGCCCAGACACCTTTCTCATCGTCACGTTTGCCAGTGCCATTGAGTTCCATGTAATTCCAATAGTTGTCCTCAGCATCTTCGATACAAGCATTGATCATTAATTTAGCGTAAGCTTTATCAGCTTCAGCTTGTCTGTCTTGTTCCTTTTGGTAATCAAGAGCATCTTGTTTTACTTGGAGTTCAGCTCTTTGCTGTCTTTCAATCGAGCTTTGCTTAGCTGATTGAGACAATAGAATTGAACCGCCAATGATTAAGGCTACGATTCCTACACTAGATAAGATTAAAACTTCTTTCTTCATAAGTTTATAGTTATCCCGGCTTAAGGTGCCAGGTTTAATTGGTTAGTATTGCTACAAGTGCAATGCAGATAGCAATGATTGCCGCTAAGGCTGGGCCATTTAGCTCTATACTTAATTTCATAAGGTTACTTATTTAATTTCGTTTAAAGCTTTGCGTAAGTTAGCAGGCAAGACAACAGCATCGACAGTTGCTATTGTGTGAGCGTCCATAGCGATGTGCTTTGAGGCTCTGATGCCTGGCTTTCTGCGTCTAGTTCTTTGGAATAGGATTAGTCCAAGGAAGCAGAGCTTATCTACCATGACTTTGTCCCGGTATTCTACTTCGACTTGTAGTCTTCGGTTTACTTCGGCCTCGATTTGTTTGTTGAACAAGATTGTGATTAGTTTGAACATAGATTTAATCAATTAGTTTATAAGTTTTAACAGGATGACTGACACTTGGTGTGTAAGGTAGGTCTTTAGTGGACCTAGCTACGACATAGTCGACACCATCTTCGTGCTCATCATCTACTTGGATAAACAAGACAGGAGGGAAGAGGCTTGGTTGCACCTCTGGTAGTACATGATTAGGCATAGGTTTAAAAGCCTGTAAGGGCTGTTAATGAATTAGAATGGGAGAGAGGACTTATCTGTCCTAGAAACAGACAAGCCCTCAATTTACCCCATTGTAGCCCCTAGGACTAAGCCTTAGGAGCTAGTTCGATAGCCTTTAAGCGAGCTTCTAGGCTGAACATGTAGAAGAAGTTGTCAACTTCCTCTTTATTCTGAAGAATTTCAACACCTTTCTCTTGGTCGAAACGAATGTTTGCCCATAGAGAAGCTTTTACCTTGCCCTCTTCGACAATTTGGTATTGCTTGGTTGATCTGAATTTACCTTCGGCATTGTGCCATCTGTTGATGACAGTTCTTAGAACTAGAGTGCCGAAAGTGTTCTTTGGTCTAGTGAAATGAGCAGATTTAACTACTCCCCAAGGGTAGGTAATTTCATAGACTTTCATTGAGTATTCAGCTTCATTTCTTTCTTCGATGAATTTAATGTTGTTCATAGATTTGTTTAAGACTAGCTAAATCATGAATGTTTAACTAGCCTTTAAGTTAATTTAATTAATAGCGATAACTTGAGGCATTTCCATTTCATATTGAAATAGAGAGCGCATTGTTTCCACAATGTTCTTGCCTAAGTTTCTTTGATTTGCTTTGACAGTAAAGTTGATGACTTCATCAGTTACTGTCTTAGCAGATACTACGTACTCACGATAAGTGTAAACTTCCACCATGGGGAATGGTTTAGTTGACATACTTTTAAGTATAGGTTCCGCTAAAGCTAAGTGCTTTATTACGGATGACTATTTATACCTGTCTATCTAGAATGACAGGAGGCTTAGTAAGCCTAGAGAAAGGGCCAACATTATGTTGACCCTGTTTAAGGTTTACCAAGACATTACGATATCGATAGGGACATTCTTGACTTTCTTGTTGCAAGTCCAGAGATGTTGTTTCCCTTCGTTGATAAGCTTGATTGTGTACTCTGTTGAACAGCGTACATTGTAGGCACATTCATCGGAGATGTTTTTGTGCCAGTAGTTATTGATTTGGAAAACACCACGGTCGATAGAACCGGCTGGTGTATTTCCTTTGGAGTTGCTAGCTTTTGGGTCCATTGAGGACTCACAATGAGCTAGCTTTACTAAGAAATCAGGCCACTGGAAGTTTAATTCGTCAGCAATTGCGCGAATTTCAGCTTCAATAGGCATGGCCTGAATGTTCTTTGATTGTAAAGGAACGATAGTTACGTCAGTTGAGGTAGGAGTTTCTGTAATTTGAACAGAAATCTCGGAGTCAACTGGTTGAACGTTAGTGAAACGTTCGTAGATCATACCTAAGATAGGCATGATTAAGATTAGTAGAACGAAGGCAAGCTTGGTTCTAGTTTGTTTGCGGCGTTGTGTTAGTTTGCCGCGATAAGTTTTATTATGCCGTGGCATAAGTTTAAGCAGGTTCCGATTGGATTAGTTCCAATATTCGGATGACTGCGTTAGTTTTGTGCTTGAACACAAAAAGAGCCATTGATAAGTATCAATAGCTCTAGATTGAGTTTAAACATGCGCATGAATGCGAGTGTTAGTGTGGTGATAGCGTACAATTGTACTCTATCTATGGTCGTTACCGGTTACAATATTGTAGAGTCAGGTGTCTCGATTTGAGTGCGGATTGAAACGAAGTTTTCGTAGATGCTTTCCTGGCATGGAACTAAGTTCTCATACCTTGTATTTAGCAGAAGCGTCATCACCGAGATTAACGTTAAGTTCCAGTAGGTACAGTGTTTATGTGGACATGAGTTTAGGATAGTAGTGTTGGTGTATATAAAATGAATGCATAAATGCAAAAGAACCCTAGATAAGACTAGAGTTCTGGTAGTAGGTTGTGTAGATAGGGGAGGAGTTACAGGAGTGTAGGGTGTAGAAGGGTTAAGAGTTTACTTAGGAGTGGGGGAAGTGACTGAATGTATAGGATGGGGGGAGAGTGGAGAGGGGGAAGGGGGGTTAGCCTTCTTCTCTTTTATATCTATTATCCTATATTATTCTGTGTATTAATGCAAGTGTTATCCTGTGCATAAGTGTGTGAACGTAACGTAGTTAGTTGTGTGTGTGAGTGTTGGTTAGGGTGGAAGTTTAGGTGAGTGTAGGTGTTGATATGGGTGAATTAAATATATTTAAATATAGCTATATACTATATATAATATATATATATAATATAATATACTATACATATACCAGCTATATATATATATTTAAGGTGATAGGGATACCCCCCTAACAGATATGTATTATGATTTTCCCTACGGAGCCCCTATGCTAATAGGTATTGATTATTTGTATTAGATGTTTTATAGTGGAGATATCCTGGTTGGATAAAAACAATGTAGGGCGCTTAGAAGCATAGCTTAATAAGGCAGTACCGCATAAACCAATGTTATCCTAAAGGGTGCATAGTGAGTATAATTTAATAATCGTGCGCTACCAAAGGTAGTCAGCATTCTCAAGGAGACGCACAATCTTTATAGATTGGTTCTCCTATTTGTTGTTTTAGTAGCTGTGGATAACTTTCTATTGTCAGAAGATGGGATATGTTGTAAACTATAGGCGTGGGCACCACGTGCTCTACAAAAAAGTTATTTAACAAGCATTAATTGCGTTTTATTGCATTCATGCATTTTATTTTTAAAAAATAATTTTTATTTTTATGGAAGAAAAAGAATTTAATGCTGAAGCCGCTGGTGAGTTTACGGAAGAGGCACCGGTAGAAGAGCCAAGACAAGACCTGAAAATGGTCATTGAAGCTCTCTTAGCCGATACCACTTCTTTACAAATGCTAGCACAAGCTTTAGCGCCCTTATTAGGGCTAACAGGCACTGATTCCGATGCAGGGATTCCCGAAGGGGAGGCTGTTGAAGAAGAAGTAGAATAATTTTATGGATATTAAAAACAATGGCGAGGCTCCTAAACAGGACACCCCTCCAGCCAACGTTACTCCTGAGAAGGATTTCTTTGATCGAATCTTAGATGCCACTGAGGCAACTGTAGAGGAGAATAAAGAACCTGAAACTCCGAAGGTAGAAGCGGCTAAGGCCGAAGAGACACCTTCTGAGAAACAACTAAGGGAAACCTTAGAGAACCTCGTTAAAGAGGATGAGAAAGAACTTGATTCAATGAAGGCATTGCTTCCTAATACCAAGGATGAAGCAAAGAAGCTGGAACTTGAACGCAAGATCTTTGAGACAGAGAAGAAGATTGATAAGCTTAAAAGCCAGATTACTCCGCGGGAAGTTGTTGTTGACTCTGGTGAGGTTGCGACCTTACTTGATTCGATGGAAATTCCTAAGGATGGTGAGGCTTACAAGATTATTGATAAGATGAAGAGCCAAAAAAACGGAGCCGGTGACTTACTTAAAATGTACAGCATGATTGCTAAAGCAATTAAGGCGGACATCGATAAAGTAAATGCGGCCAAGAAAGCCCCAATCAGTATGGAGAAACCTAAAGATGATGGCTCAGGTGCTGTTATTGAAGACAATTCTATTGTTGGGCAAATTGCTAAAAGTATTAAAAATCAATAGGATAGCAGGGTCCTTTAAAAACTTACACGTATGGATAAAGTAAATATGTTACGAGAATCAGCCTCGTTTAGCGACTGGGCTACCCTTGTCAACACCCCTGGAATGGGTGCTTTAATTGCCGGTATGGTAATTGAAGAAAGACAGAAGGTTTCCATGTTCACAAACGTCCCAGGCTTGATCAATTCCACTTTTAAATTAGAAGCTGGAGCCGGGGATGAGGTAAAAATCTATCAGATGAGTGCCGCTAAAGGTGTTGGCTTACCTGGTGAATATCAATCTGACCGTCAGTTGGCTGGAAATGAAGCGAATTTCGACTTCAATATGGCTTATGACAAAGTCACTATTGGTATGCATCGTTATGCTATCGCTTTGCGTAACTTCACTGATAAGGAATTTTTACCAAAGCAGATGATCAACTACATTTTGTCTTCAATCTCCTCATGGTGGACTGAACAAAGTGACGCTGATGTGTTCACAACCTTATTCCGCGACTACCCAGTTTATTACGCTGAGACTGAAACAGTGTCTTCTGGCTTAATTGAAAGAGTAGAAGCTCTATTTGGCCGTGGAACACGCAACAATATCAATGCTGAACCAGCAGTGATCATGCCTAACGGCAAGACTGATATTGAAAACGCAACTGCCGCTACTGGTCTTCGTGACGCTGATACATTATCTGATGTTTTCTTACGCAAACTTAACAGTTTCTGTCAGAATATTATCGGTATGGATCCTATCGCCATGGAAGATTCTTTGGCAAACTACGGTTTAATCGTTGACCAAAGTGATATTAACTTCTTAAGAGCTAACTCAAGCTCTACTTTAGAAGATAAAATCAAAACTGCCTTCCAAGGTGGTGGTTGGAACTCCCCTATTTTCAAAAATGTTATCATGGATTTAGAAGGTATTCGCTTATTTAAGTGGGACCCAATTGCATCCAATGATTCTAAGAACGCTTTAAGCCCAGCTAATTCTCAATACAAAGGATTAAGAGGAACTGCTCTATATCCAATGGGTAGAATCTTAGCTGCCGCTAAAGATGGCGACACTGTTTCTGGATTGAAAGTTTGGGGCGGTGGTGATATCGCTGGTACTCGTGGTATCCCAACTACAGGCACTTCTGGTTATTACCTATTAGTATCTAACGGTGCTAAGAACTTCCCTTATTTTTCACCAGGTGGTTCTGCTACTATCGGTAAAGAATCCTTGAACAAGTTTGCTGTGACTTCAACTGAAGCTGCTCTTGCTACTTGTGATCTTACTGCTGGTAAATACGCTGGTCGTTTACAAATTGGTGAAGGTACTACTGCTTTGACTCGTTTCAAAGTTCTATACACTGGTCCAATTTACGTTGGTTCTTTGAAAGTTGGTACTCCATTTGGTGGAAACCGATCCTTTGTAGAAGATGTTTACAAATTGAAGATAGAAGCTATCGCAACTTGGGACAACTCTACTGCTAAGTTCAACGACTATGTATCTGTAGATGCTGATATGGACGGCGTGGGTTCAGGAACAGACACTTACTGGGATGCTTTAGTTGCTTTCTTAGGAATTGACGGAACAACCAATGTGATCAACCAAGCTGCTTCTTACAATAACTTCACTTATTTGAAGAATCAGAGAATTCACATGTTCGATGTTGTTCGTTCAATCGTCTTCGGTCGCAACATTTTAAATGAAGCTATCGGTGGCAGTGGTTTGAACTACGCAACTGAGACTCGAGACTACGGAGCAGTAACTGGTAACGCTTTGACAGCTATGATCGGCCGTAAGGTCGCTACTAACGTTCAAGGTTTAGTAACCTCTTACGCTATCGTTGCCTTCAAGAGACCAAATAATTTACTATAGTTTAACTACGGGGGGCCTAACAGCCCCCCTGGTTTGATTTAATTTAATCGTATGCCTAAATTTCCTAAATTATTTGCCCTCAATGTGCCTCTTAATATCGTGAGATCAAGCAGGAAAGAATATTCATTGAAAGATGGTTTCTTTACTCCTGAGACTTACGAGGATTTTTACTTCTTTATCAGACAAGGTTTTCTTTTAGAAGGAGACCCTGATATCAAATTCAATACCGATCAAAAGATTAATTTCGGTATGAATGATGATGATGTAAGAAACGAGATGGCCAAAAGGAAAGGGCAAAACAAAGAAGTTATTATTGACGCTGATTTTAAAGATCGCTGTTATTCTGACTTCTACAAAGATATCGCCATGAAAGTTGAAAGAGGCGAGATGGCCGCTTACCCAAGCGACATTAACGAGAGAGCTGATGCTTACTATAAGGAAAAACTTAAAGAAGCAGAAAGCGCTCAAGAAGAAATCGACAATCCAACAAGCACTATCGTTGACACAACTGAACCAAATTCGTCAAGTGATGAAAATGGTCCAGCTAACGACAGCGCTGATGGTTCAGAGGTTGTAACTGACGTTGAATTAGATGGTGAGGAAGTAATTCCAACACCTGAAAACACTGATTTAACTGACGAAACAGCTACTACTGACGAGGAAGAAGTAACCACAACTGAAGATGACAGCGAAGAAATTGTTGTTGAAGGTGATGGTGAAACCATTGTCGAGGACAAAAAGAAGAAATAAGAAAGTTAACTAATCGCTCTATGGATAAATTTGTAAACGGAGTCGTTGAGGTGATTTCACTAAAAGACGGCCAGGTATTATCTAAAAGTAACAACGCCTTCACCTTAAATGCTGAAGACTTTGTCGCTTTGTTTTTATCTAAAAGCTTCGCCAACAAGTATGACTATACTGAAGGCCTAACTCAGAGCGGTTATTATGATTTTATTGCAATAGGAAGTGGTTTTGTCACCCCTATCGAAGGAACAGTCAACGTGTTCGTCCTGCCAAATAAGCTTATCGGAATCCCGGATGAGGACGTTGACTGTTTCAATGGGGCAACTGTGTCTGTTTTGTCTGGTTTAAATGACGGACAGACAGCTTTAGTTGCTCTAGATGGTTACAATCCAAGCAATCCTGCCTTTGAGAATAGACCGACAATAACAATCAGCTCCGATATGCCGAACATTGTAGCGGCCGGAGTTCAGTTTGTTATTAGTTCCTCTGATAAAGAGACTGCTTTACAAGGAGAAGGTCGGCCTGATTTTAAGGGAGCGAAACTTACAACCCAAGTTCGTCCACTTGTGTCTAGTAAACTAATCCTGGGGCCAGATACGGTGCCTGTTGGGCATCCAAATGAGATTTATATCTCTACTACTGTCCCGGCAATTAGTGTTAGTGGTGGCGCGAGTGTGAGGATTTGTGAGGCAGCGCTTGTAAATTCAAATGTTCCACCAATCATGGAGGGTGAAGCCTCTGGCAAAGTCTTAGCCAGAGTTGCTCTGCAACCGGTAGAGATCGGACCAGGTGGGGCGGTGTTAATTAATTGGCGTATTCGCTTTGGCGCTGAAAGATTATAAAAATTATGACAAACTTGCCTAACAATTTAGATACTTTTCAAAGAGTTAGCAATAATACTCGATCTGAAAATGCTCATAAAGACATCCACAATGCCTTAGCCGATGCGGTCGAGGCTATTGAAAAATACAGCGGAGCTAATATAGTCCTTGCTCTACCAGAAACATCCGAACTAAATAGAGTCTATACTTTGAAACAAACTCACCAGGAGAGAAGACCTGGTATTTATATTTTCACTCAAGAGAACCCAGCTGAATATTTGAATGTTGGAGGAGTCCATCCTAAAGATGGCGGCGGTCTTAGATTCGATGGCCAAGAACTCGAGGTAATGAGCACTGATGGAAGTAGAATTTTTGTCTATTCGAGATCAGATGGGTTTAAATTTCTTGGATCACTGCCAATTAGTGGCAACACCTTATCTTCATTCGCACAACTCACAATAGATAATTATAATCCAACAGAAATATTTTTTAATAGTAATAATATTTATATTCAGGTTGGCGCGACTATTTACCGACACTTTATCAGTCTTACTGAGGTTACGCCGACACCAGTTGAAACAAGATCGCTGACCTCAACTCAAGTCATATCTGGCCTTAGACCTATTTATGACTACTTTGTTTCGTTCACAAACGATAGTCCGATAAAATTCCAACCATTCTTACTTGATACATTCGAGTTCGTTACGGTAGCAGACAATGCCTATCAGACAGGATCGACCATTAATATCCAGGCATCACTAAGACATACCCAAGCTTTAAAGGGCGGAACTTACTATGTTGCTCAGGACGGACAATCACTAACGATTAGTCCGACTAACAATAAACTTATTGGCCGGTGTATCGAAAATAATTATTTAGTTCAAGTATAGCCACAGGTAAGCTATATTTTCAAAAAGATATGGAAATGACAATCAAAATTGCATCACTCATAACCTCCTCTCTTTCATTTATTGGAGTTATCTTTATTATTTATAATCACTTTAGAACCCCAGACATAAACACCGACAAGGAGGTTGGTTTGCTGAAGCAGGGTTGTCAGTTGACTCACAGTAGTTTGAACAAAGAGATATCCAATATAAATAAAAATATGGAATCTTTATCGAGAACATTCGCTCTGTTTCAACAAAATGAATTTAAACATATCGAAGACAGGATGGGTACTCTAGAGAGAGGGCAGGTAGTAATAACAACAATCTTGGACGAGAGATTGCCTAAGAAGTAAAAATATGATTCCAGAAATATCAAAAGACATAGCTAATTTTTCACGAGACGCTCAAGAGGTAACTGAGAAAAATTTGCAAGAGCAAATGATTCTTGCCCTACAAAGCTTGGTTTTTAAAGCCTATGGAGCGATTGTTTGGCGCGGAGAGTTTAATTTTGGTAGCGCATACAAAGTGAACGACTTTGTATCTTTTGAAAATTCTTTGTATATCTGCACACAAGATAATGTAGGAGAACTTCTTATCGAGGGTTTCTGGGACATAATGATTTCCGCCCCCAGTGAAGTTGAGATGAGAGTTTTTGAAAACAACATCGAATGGAAGCTAGCATCAGCTACTACTTGGAATCAATTAATTGCTTTACCAAGTAAGCTTAGCGACCTCGAAGACGATGCTACTCACAGAGTAATAACTGATGCTGAAAGAATTAACTGGAATCTAGCTCACGGTTGGGGTGACCACGCTGGTTTATATTCACTTTTAAACCATAATCATGGCGGAGTCTACCAGCCAGTAGGTAATTATTTAACTGAAGAAACTGACCCAATTTTTAATGCATGGCTAGAGTCTAGCCCATTGAGTTTTTATGCTTTAGTGACGCATAACCACAGCTCTTTATACGAACCGCTAGGTACGTCCTCCGGGATTTTAAGTGGTCATCTTAATACATTTGACCATTCATTGATAGCGACCGCTTTACAGAGCGAAACAGACCCTATATTTTCAAATTGGTTATCCTTAACTCCGCCTTTATATAGTGAAACAGACCCATTATCACTTCACTTATTAGACATACCAACATTTAATCTCTCTAATTTTAATAATGATTTAGGGAATTATGGTGGGTTTTTAACCGAGGAGTCCGACCCTATTTTTAGCAACTGGCTAAATACAACTCCGCCTCTTTACTCTGAAAGCGACCCAGTATGGAATAGTGAAAAGGCTAACTACCTCCGCCTAGACCAAACAACCCCTCAAACAATAGTCGGAACTTTTACATTTCCTAAAGTAATTGCTACAACCGATATCACAACCCCTCTCTTAATCGGTGGCTCTGCTGTCGGTTCTTATCTATCATACAAATCAACAACAGGAAACGGAACGTCAACGGGTATTGCTCATCAATTCTTAGGCGGTAATAACGGGGCGACTGTTGCAATGACTCTCTTAAATAATGGGAATGTCGGCATTGGCACTACCAACCCTGCTCAGCAACTAGAGATTACAAAAAACTTTAGAATGCCTTCTACTTCTGGCACTACTCCTTATGGGATAATCTATAAAGGGACAACTCCTTTCATTCACGATTTTAATTATGGGAATAATGGAACGGTAACGACTGCTGGATATAATA
>Ga0210043_1000677_pt1 | contig 35229 bp, 33 predicted proteins | sample CryGeymet201501t_FD_183990 | JGI IMG/M metagenome (GOLD analysis project Ga0210043, IMG submission 183990) | Groundwater microbial communities from Crystal Geyser aquifers in Utah, USA - Crystal Geyser metaG 2015-01t (SPAdes) (version 2) | ecosystem: Environmental > Aquatic > Deep subsurface >... | reverse complement strand
GTATTTTGTGCGCCATACGAACTTTGTCCGTACAACGTTTCTCGTACTCGGCAAACGATGCATCGAGTAAGTCACTAGAAAGTTTTTCAAAGCGAACCTTTGCCCCATCGGATAACGTTAAGACCAACACGCTGCGATTGCCCGCCGAGATGTTTGTTCTAAAATATGACGTGACTGTTTCTATTAACTCAGATGTGAGCGTACTGGCTTTAAGCGGATCAGAGTTTGCAATCGCACCGGTATCATCAAACTCATCTGCGTCGGCCATCGGTGCGCCGAACGCAGTATCAACATTCTCGAAGATAACTGCGTACTGCGGCACGCCTTTGTTCTTGAAGAAATCTCTGTTGAATGTATCGATGTGCATTTGTGCAATCATGGAATCAAACGCCGCCGTGGCGGCAGGCGTACCGTAATACACAGACGCATATAATGGCGGACGCACATCAATAATCACCTCGGTTGCGGCATCGTTGAATTCACTGGTGGTCTCGGTGCGTGAGCCTACTTTACGAAAAGACTCGGCAAGTTTGAGAATATTTTCGCGTTGCGCAAACATCGGGAATTCATCGAGCGGTGCCATAAGCGGGTCAAAACTTGCATTGTATGTAATGTTCGCGCCGAACGGTACAAAGTACATCGCTTTGTTTTCGAAGCGCTTCTGCATTGCAAGTAAACCGGTTTCGCTTTGAACCTTCTGCCGCAAGATACGCATGTTACGAAACGGGATATGATTCAAACCCGCAACAAATCCTTTTGAGTTACGCAATACTTCAATGGCGCGGCATCCGAATACGCTGCGATCAATTTCGCTATCATGCAGCAAATCATCAATAGGCGCACCATTCACGCACGACGTAAGAAAGTTATGTACATACTCGTAAGCTGCATCGAGTTCATTTTGATTAACGTCTGCCGCTTCCGGGCGTGATTTTAGTTCCCATCCGTTGTACGCAATGTCATCCGCCTTAGTCTCAATCGCTGCGGAATGCACAACGTTGGATGCATACAAAGTTTCCAATGTCTCAAAACTATATGCGGGGTTGACCGTACCGTCACGCGATGAATCAAAAGCATTGTCATCGTCGCGCACTTCTTTAGATGTTTGCATTGTGATGCCGTCGCCGCTGAGCGCTTTGAATTGCACGGCGTTGTTATCGCCAAGCACGATTTGCATGTTGCTCTTTCGCAACGCCTCTGTGGTAATAAACTCACCGCTACCAGAGATAAAGCCCGCGCAAATACTGGAACGCTTATTGGCGCGCATCACATGGTTAGGCACAATCGCTTGCGCAAGTGCGTTATGTGCGCCGTTTGATTTGTCTGCCATCTCGTTACGTCGCCTTTATGAATGCGTACAACAGCCAATCCATTGTACAAACTATCCATTACGAGTTTATCAAGCGTGCCGCGCCTTATTCAATCTTATGATGCCGCCGTAACTTTTGCAACGTGTGCTATAGCGCGTCCACGTGAGCGCGACCGTATGTACAAGTTATCGCGCAAACGTATTGCCATCTCTAACGAGTCAGCAAGGTCATCATGCGCTGTAGTGTCTATATTGATAATTTGATCGATACAGTAACGGTGGCCCACATCACTTTGTATAAATCGTATCCAGCCCTGCTTGATTGCATTATACATCCGCTTGACGCGAATTGATTTCTCAATACCGGTGGTCTGCTTGATAGGCACAACATTCAACAAAATACCATCGCGACGCGCCCGTTCGCTGAGTGATTGTTCTAATGCCGCTTGAAATGCAACGCGCTCTACGCCGACGGTATGTGGTTTGTATTTATCATTAGCGAGTAGAATCTTTTCAATCATCTCAGACAACGTGAAGTGTCCGTACGTAAACGGCAACACGTACACGATACCGGTCGCGTGATTGTATGCAATGGTACATATCGATGTATCGTCTGCGGTACGCGCTTTACTGATAGCGGGGTCCACTGCGGTGAAGCGAACTGTGTTTGAAAGGAATTGCGCGGTGATGGGTTCCTCATAGAACGTAAAGTCAGCCAGCGATAAGTCTACGTTACCCGCATGCGGATTTTGCAAATATTCTTGCTCGTATACAGATTGCTGATGAAGCAACTGTTGCATTTTTTGTGTCTTCCACTCAGCGCCAAACTTCTCTGGCCAAATGAATTCCATCTCGCCGGTGGTTTCATTGAGTTCTTCCGCACGATACAAGCGTGTTATCCATCCACATGCTTTACCATGTTCCATTGCGCGGCCCATCAATGAATCATCATGAATCCAATTGCCTTGCAATAATACATTACCGTTGTTTGTGGATACCGTATTGATAATCACGCGTGTTAGCCATTGGAAATCTTCATCGCGGCGCGCCCTATTCTGTACGGATTTATCATCCTCCACTTCATCGAGCAACATTAGGTCCGGCCTAAACTGTTGAAACTTGAGCGTACGAAATTTTGAGTGCCGCGACTTGGCTGTGAGCATAACACCGTTGCTGGTCAACGCATTGGTCTGCGCACGCTGTCGTAAGCGCACGCCATAGTCCTCGCGCAGTAGTGTATTGTTTTCTATTTCATCACATACGTCGCTCAGGCTTGCGCGTGCGTTTGTAATCACAGAGGACACAAATACAATGAATCGTTTGCGCATTTCTAGTTTGGTCAATTGTACAATGCGTGGATTAACATTGTGTTGCATGCCAAAGGCAGGTAATGTTATACAGCGCAGCGGTAGAAGAAACTGCCCGTACGATGTCTTGCCGCACTCGCGCCAGCCTGCAATGACCACTGGCATATGTATTGCATGCGTTTCAATCTTGCGGTATATTGGAAACAAGTCGCCGTGGTATCTATCGTTGAATGGAACGGTAAAATAATTGGGTAGATATCGCGTCGCATAATAATCCAACGACAACAAAGACAACACATGCTCTAACTCTTCTTGTGCAAACGCACCGTGCGCATAAGCACTCAAATCATGCGAGATGTTCGTGGCAAACGCCGCATCATTTGGTGCCTGCATGGCGTGCGCTACAGCCTCCAATGCCATATCGTTTGCGTCTTGCGCATGCGTACCGAGCGTATGAATCAACGTATCGGTAACGGCGGCGCGCATACGCGACGCAAAATCAATGGGTGTTGCTATTGGATGAGTCTGTGCTGGACTTGTCGACGACTTGAGTAGGCGCAACAAGTTTCTTGAGCGTGTTGACATATTTGGCTTCTTGCTCGCTTCCGGGTGTGATATCTGATTCCTGTAATAATGCAACCGTGGCCGATTGCAACTCAAGTATAGAACGCGTCTGCAATGTCTGCGTTACAGATGCGGCATTCCCTACAGTATCTATAGATTGTAAACTAGAAAGCAGCACCGCAATGTCTTCGGTGATGCGCAATACCTTTGATGCGCTTTCAACCAATGTCTTGTATTGCATCGCGCTGGTATGCACGTTACCGTCTGCATCCGTTTCACCCTTGAGTTTGACACGCGCTTTATTAAGCGTCACCAGTACAGTTTGTAATGCAGTGATTTGTGTAATGCGCGCATTTTTGGCGACCTTGAGTAACGCTTCACCGAGTTCATCATCTGCTTTTGCAAAGGCGTCTTTTGTACGCTGGTCTACAATCTCACGGATACTCATTTGCGTTTCGGTGCCGGAATAAATATACCGTGTGGCCGTAGTAATGCTTACACCTGCGGCTTGTGCTGATTGCTCAATGCTGCGTGTCTCGGCAAACGTATTGAGCATGATTTTCCATTGGTCAAGCGTTACGTGTGCAGTACGCGGTAATGTTTGCGTACGCTTTTGTTTTGTTTTTACTTTTGTTTTTGCCATTATGTAACACGCTCCTTATACGTGCATAATATCGGGCACGTCCACCGTTATTCAATTCAACGTGATGACTTCACCGCAATGCGGGCATGTAATCTGCTTAGTCTTGCTGGTACCGGCAACGCGACCGGACCCCGCAGACGTTGCGTCATCGTCTTGCACTGCGTTTATTTTCTGCATGGACTTTGTTTGTGCATCCGACACGGTATCGATGTCCATAGATAACGCAGCAGCATATCGCGCAAGTTCATCCTCATCAAAAGGTAACGTTTCAAACAATGCAATATCTTCAGTCTTAATATCATCTAAACATGCAGCCATCGGAATGGCAAACGCCTCAAAATTCCATTCGTTATACCGCAATGCGAGCGCTTTACGTCTAGCCAACGAAAGCGTACCATGATGAAAGACTGGTATCTTTTTCAGACCCATTTCACGCAACACGGTTAAACGATGGTGCCCGTCGCAAATCTCCGTACACAATGGATCCTCTTCGCATACCGCAACGTGCAACGGCGTCACACCGTCTGCAAGTAGTGATTGCTTGAAGCGCTCGCGCTCGGCATCATCCAAGAAGTCGCGTTTGTATTGCCACGGTGCGGTACTGAGTTGCTCAATAGGCATGAGCTTGACCTCTGTGAGTAAACAAGACGTTAATACCGTGGTCTTGCGCGGGCTGCTATGGCGCTGCGCACTGCGTTTGAATTTTTGTTTTGCTTTGCTTGCGGCTTCGATTCGCATTGTGTGTTTTCCTTTATTGTTTGATTGTGTTATTGATTGCATAATGAAACGATCCGTATTCTGCAATCAGTATTGCTTCCGCAATATCATCATCGTTCTTCTGGTCTAACGGTATATCAACAAGACCGGCGGCGATTGTAACGCACCGCGCTTTTACATCTTTGTTTCCAGGCAAATCAAAATGTGAACGCCACGTACCCGGATATACAATATACATTGGCAAATCTGGAGTGTATAATGCTCGCATTAGTTTGAATTGCCCCATACATTCCGCAAGGCGCACTACGGTCTTTACGCCATGATGCAACATCGGCATCTCATAATAGACCGCGCAAATGCTATCGCGCATTGCGCGGTCTAAAACATTTCGTACCGTAATCACATCTAATGTATCATGTACGCGATCATACGCAAGTGTACGATAGACCTGCCATGAATCATCAGGCGCACGCCACGCAAACACAAGTCCCTTAGTGATAGACGGGTCAATGCCAAGCGCACGATAATACATTACAAGTACTCCTCCAACATCTCCACCGAGCCGCTACCAGCCCAGAATGATGGCGGCGCTATATTCGGCGCGACGGTTTTGGCCATATACGCGGAAACGGCATCTACGTCATCACCAATTTTGCGACACTGTGAAAATATTTCGCGTAATACAGGTTGTTTGGTTAACTGCTTAATATAGTCGTCTGTAAATTGTATCCTCACCGATAACGTTTGTACAAGCGCGTCAACTGTTGTGTCCGCAAAACGCAAACAGTTTTCGATATTAGGTAATGTATTCAACATCTCCATGAGAGTACGCGCACAAATTGCTTGCGTTTTCTTGAGCGCCATCACATCGCTTAGCATCTCCATAGCCGTGACCATGGGCACATAATCACGCGGGTCGAGTTTTGCTTTGTCACCAGCTTCATCTGCGTCTTGTCGCAACACATGCGCACGTATATCATTTTCTAAATCATCCGTCGTACTGATACCGATACCGATACCCTCATTAGTTATTGTTTCATCAATACCCGCTTCAAACTGAATGCGTGCTTCTTGTAGCATCCCGATAACTGCATCGTCGTACCGGACCAAGCCAAACGTTTTGGTATGATCCCCCATCAACAACTGTAAGGCGTGTATTTCTTGCCCACCGTTTGTTTTTGCGATTAGCTTATCCAGTATATTGTCTACACCAATATCCACACGCGAGAGCAACGCATGTGAAAACGCGGAGTCGTTATCCCACATGAACATATCCGCAAGACTACTCATGGTAGTAAGCATATATGCGGCAATTTGCAATTTGCCCAACATAAAAATAACCGGCGTGAGTTGCGTTGAAAGAAATACGCTGTTGATATTGTCCACGTCACTGCCCTTGCTTATCAGTTGCAGGAAATTGTACATACTAATATTCGCTGCATCTTTACCGTCTACCATAAGCGACTGGTATGAATGCAGCGCATGCGCTACAAACGACTCATCGATTTCATACGCATCAGTTTGAGGATTAAACTTGCGTGCCGGAAACACTTTGCTGACGGCATCAATGAACAGCAACGAACAAACATCTTCCGGCTCGATAGACTGTTTGCCGGTCTGCTGCAAGTAGTATTGTTTGACTGCGTGCAAGTCACTCACCAATTCCGCAAACAATTTCAAACCACACACGCCAAATACAGTGTTGCTGCATTTATTTTGACGCAGCAACGGCGCATTATAATCCGTCGCAACAAATTGATACTCGATGGGTACAGCAGCTTGAATAAGTTTCTGTACGCTGTCCGCCGTGAGTAGGTGCGTATCGTTTACTTCCATGCTGATGCTTTGCAATGTATCGTTCGCAATATGATAACCGCCAAGCAATTCAATAATATGTGCCACACCATAACGTATATGCTTCTTCTTGCTGCTGGTCAATTTTAGCCCGCCGTTTTCTAAATTCATATCGAGCATATCTCCGAGTGCATCATCGAGCGCATGCGTAAGGGTATCAGCATGCGTATTTGCACCGATAATATGAATACCACTATTGAGAAAGTCCACGGTCTCATCAGTAGGTGGCTGTGCAAGAAAGAACGATGTGCCGAGTACGGGCTTGTTTGTTGCGCACAGCACATCATACAAAGTATCTAGCAACGCATTATGATGCTCATCGACCGGCGCAAACAAAAGCCGCATGACATACGATACGCTGGTATCTTCATATGTAAAGTCCTTGGCGTTACGTATTGGACGATGCGCAAGTAAGCGCGTAAACGTTAATGCAAGTGTGCCGATAGTATACAAAATCTCCGGGCAAAACAAGCGCGTGATGAATACTTCCGCATGTGCCTTACCTTGTTCGTCGATGGTGTTGATAGTCTGCAACCGCCAGCCGTGCGGAATAAACGACAGGGCTTTCCGCATCTCATCTTTCGTTGCAAACAATTGTACTGTATTTTCACACATCCGCGACGGCGTACCGGTCGCTTGCTTATCAAATAGCCATTGCTTTTTTATACTCATGTTTTTGTCCTCTTAAGTTGTATGCTTTTTGTTTTATAAGTAGCGTGGGCACGGTTGCGCCACGTTATAAATGTGCTTTGCATTGCTTCACACATGACAGGCGAAAACGCCCATTGAAAACCCCACATGCGAAAAATAGTCTCGCACGGTGTAAGCGCGCGTTGTTTGTGTGTGCGTTGAATCAAATATGCGGCATGCGTAATACGTTCATCTGCCAGCATCTCGCATTGTTGCTGACACTCGTTATAGATGATACGCATATAGCTGCGCGAGTCGTTTTGTATAATAAATTCATCAATGGCCCCTTGCGTATGCAGTCCGAGCATGATGCTGTTCAACCATGTCGGATTGCCGAGACTGATGAGTTGCAGATTTTTTTTGATAATCGCGTACACTTCGTTGTTCACTTTACTGCTATCGTTTGGGTCACGCGCCGCCTTGAGCGCAAGCAAATTAGTTTCTTTACGTTTAAGATACTGCATCGTGCTTTCATTCGGCAAGGGCGCATCGTCTACAATCTTCGCCGCACGAACTTCGCCGATACCGTGTACGCCTTTGATATTATCACCCACGTCGCCAATGAACGCACGCTGTAACGTGAACGCTCGCGACGATGCTGCAATCACACCGCGTTGTGCGTGCTTAAGTTGCCCGCGCTTGTTGATGTAAACCATTGCTTCGGCATGCGTATCAAATACACGTGTGCGATATCGTTTGCATAATTGCCACAAGTCGCGGTCACTGGAAACAATAACGTCATCATACGTACCGTCGTTCTCGGATGTGATGAGCGCAATCAAGTCATCCGCCTCAAGACCTTCTACAGAAACACACGGTACCGCAAAACGTTGCAGGGTACGCAACACACGCGGAAATTCTATCTCACGCAATTGCCGAGCTTGGTCTTGTTGTTCTTCAGACGATGCAAGCAATCGTTCACGGCGCTGTTGTTTGTATTCTGGCAGCAATGCCTTGCGCCACACCGGCGCAATAGTATCGAACAACACAACAACAACATCCGGCGTGAATATTTGTTCCAGCCGTACAAGCGTAGACAATACACCGTACACCGCAGACGTGGGCTTGCCTTTTGGGTCGGTCAATCCCCAATGCGCATGGTGTGCACGATGCACGAGATTATTTCCGTCTATCAATAAGCGTGTCGGCTTGGCCATGATATTTACTCCGGTTGTGTGATTGTGTAATTCAGAAAGCCGTTGATGAAACAATCCTTCATTGCACGCAAGTGCCCGATGTATTCATTCATATGGTCATTAGTTATGCGTTGCGGCATTTCGTCGGCAAGTTGTTGAATAAGACGACCGAGCACGCTGCCGCGCGGGGTCACGCGCTCCAGTAACAAAATGCTCGTGGTTTGCCACGCAACGAAGTCGCGATAAAACATTGCATCTTTGTACAAACCCTTTTCGTGCCAATCGCACGCTTGCTTGATTACAGCCGTGAAGTCTTTCACGATGCGTTGTGTCTGCATATTGTTCATTTGATTTGCTCCTTGCGTTTTGTTTTATTGTGTACAATGCAACGCGACACGCACCACACAACAGACTAACAGACGCGTTACTTCGTTTCGGGCGTCCTGCGTGTCGCGCTACATAAAAGCAGGCAAAGCGTACTACCTACATAATACGTTTAAGCAAATAATTGATTTTCTGGAATTTTGAGGTATAATAGCTGTACAACGCGCTAGAACGCCCTGTACGGCGTTTGTTTGGTATTTAATATGGAATTACAGGGTCGATAACGATATGCGCGTACGGGTCAACGTAGCGCGCCCTGTGCGCATTGTGGCGGATATGCAATACCGCATTGATACGCATACGCGTAGAACGCGCTAGGATGCCCTGTATGGCGTTTGCGTGCGCAAACGCATATCGTATTGACCTTATAGACCGGATGCGCGTATGGCGCAACGTGGCGCACGCAACACGCATTCAATGCAATGCGTTTATAAATGCACGCCGTTGTATGCGGTTCGCAGTACGACGTTCACACGGTTGCGGAACGCGGCATCGGCATTGTATTGCGCTTCGTAATCTGCAACGCTCATGGTTGCGTTATCTGTACCGAACGCGACCTTCATGCCCTTGCCGACTGCACCCAAGTCTTGCAGCGTGCGCAAGCAAGACATTGCGATGTTGTAGCGACCACCTTCCATGACGAGCGTACAACGCAAGCCGTCGCGTCCGTCTTTGTTTTTTGTAACGGTGGCCCGGACCTCCAATCCGGTTGCGACTTGTTTGGTCTTGACGGTACGCATGAACTTCTTTGCATACTTGAAACGCACGCGACGCGCCGAGTAAAACTTAATGGCGTTACCGCCCGCTGTACTTTCCGTATCGCGTTCTGTTGCGAACGGTACGCCAATCGCACCGACCTTGAGTTGATTGCAGCCGATGACCGCACAGCTACTTTGCGAAATACAATGCGTAACGCGCCGCAAGCCCTCAGACAACTCGCGCGCTTGCAGTGCCAGCCCGCCACTGCTCAACGAGAAACCTTTTTCGCTCTTGGAACGTGACGCTGCAATGGTATCCCAAAAGATAACGCACGGCATATCATTTGGTATCTCGTCGAGCAACATACGCATCTGATCAAAGATCGGTCCGATGTACTCCTCGCGGATATGAATCAGCGAATCGGTATCAACGCCTAACGCTTCCGCGCGTTGCTTGGTCAACGTGGACTCCGTATCGATTACGATGCCCACGCCACCGAGCGCTTGTACGTTCGCAAGCATCATACAACCAAGCGTAGTCTTGCCGCTTGAATACTGTCCGTACAACTCACTGATGCGAGCCATCGGAAACCCGCCGTGCATTGCGCCGTCTGTACCGGTGATACCGTCGCCGGACAAAATAATATCCAACGCAGGCAAACCGGTAGACAGACAACGCACGGAAGATGTTTCGCTTAACGTACCGATAGCATGCGCGCCAAATTCTTTTGTACCGCGCCGCAAGAGTTTAGCAATGACAGGTGCGGTCTTATTTGCGGAGTTACGCGTCACCGTCTTCGTCAATGGTTGCGATGTCTTTACAGGTGGGTTGGAAGGAACAATCCTTGCAGCCGCGCTTGCGGACTTTATTCGCTGCATAATTGCCGAAGCACTCAGGCTCTTCTTCGAGATCGAGGTCGGTCTCGTCGTCTTCATCTGTGTCGGCATCTTCCGCTTCGACTTCCGTTTCATCTTCGTTTTCCGTTTCATCGTCTTCGTCTTCGTCTTCGCTTTCCGTTTTATTGGCATCATCACTCACTGCCCCTTTACCATTGTTACGTTGTTGTTTTACAGACGTGCGTTTGTTACCACTTCCGCCAATCAATTCGTCAAGTGAATCAAGTGCAAGCAATTCGCACAATGCCGCTTCCATCTCATGTGGGTCGCTTGGCTCCGAGAACGCAGCCAAGTCCACGCAGGCATTCCATTGTGCATCGGTCACGGGCATACGCTTATTGGAAAGCGTAACGGTGTAACGCGTATCGCGCCCGCTGCCAGTACGTTTGATAAGCACAACTGAGCCATTCGCTTTATCCGCAATCGTTCCATCTTCTGCATAAGCATCATCCAAGTCTTCCTCTTCGTCGATGTCCAGCGTCATGAACATCTGCTGCGCCACATCACGCGCAACGCTGGCAGGCATATCGAGTATGCCCTGCTCCCACTTCTCCGAGCCTTTGGTCTTGAGCAATGCGTTAGCAACCACGCGTTGCGATGCGCGTAAGTCATCTGCAAGCATTTTACTGTTCTCATCTGGATCATTGCGCAACGCATTGACTACAAGACTGGCCGGACAGTATGCGTTGGGATCTTTCGAACGCGGCGAAACGAACTTGTGCTTCTTGCCGTCGGCAGTCGGAATAAAATGCGACTGTACGTACTCGAAGATTTCGCCGCTGTCTGAGTTGCTCAACATGAAGCGCACACGGTTTGTACCGTTGTCCAATTTCAAATAGTTATTGTCATCCGTACGCGCGCCGCGTTTCACGCGCTTCAAGAATGCGCGCATGCTTTGCAGGTTAGCTTTGCCCGCACGCTTGGCAGGCTTCACTACAGTTGCAGACGTAGCCGCTTTCGTTTTTGACTTCGCCACGGGCTTCGCAGATTTTGTGCCGAGTAACTGCTTCGCTTTATTTTTCTTTGGCATTGACATGACGGGGTTCTCCTTTATGGTTTCGTTTGTTTCTCACTAAGTGCTTTGGTCAACGTACGCAGGCCCAACACGATGGTGCATTGCAATCGCACACGCCATCGCAATCCGAACCATGCGGTATGCGCGTACATCAAAACGAATGCACGCACCGGTATGCGTATGAGTATTGGCGACAGCACGGCGCATGATGCACCGTCTTCCGTTGGGAACAATCCATCGCTGGTCACGGTTATGTGCGCGTCGGTGGCTACGAGTGTTTGTTCTGGAATGCGCAACACAACAAACCGTGTGAGCGGGATACGGATGCCACGCAATTCATTCGGCGCATCTTCAAGCGTTAAATAATTGGCAGCGTACTGCCCCATGATTTGCCTCCTTCCACGTCCACAATGATAGGCACATCCGTGAACCATTTACCAACCCAACGCAGCGGCTCGCGCGTCATGGTCATTCGTATCAAATCCGCAACACGCGGCACTAATGCGTCGGCGCACTCGGTAATAATTTCATCATGCACGATAGACAACACACGCGCATCGAGTTTGAGTACGGTGAAACGTTTTGCCAATGCGTTTGCGCTGCACAAACACATATCGCTTGCCGCGCTCTGTATCGGCGTGTTTACCGCCATGCGATACGCGGCACCTACCAACTTGCGCCAATCCGGTTGTGCATATGGTTTAATGGTTGCGTTTGCAATCATGCGCCGCCTGCCGAAGATGGATTGCACGTAGCCGTGCATGCGTACGAACGCTTTTGTTTTCTCCTGCCATGCGTGCAATCCGTGAAACAATGAGTAGTATGCTGTGATAAACTCTTCGGCCTGCTCAAGCGTGATGCCGATGTTACGCGCGAGACCGTATGCACCTTCGCCATACGCCACACCAAAGTTGACGCCTTTTGCGCGCGACCGTAGTTCTTTAGACACCTCTGCATCGTTTGGAATATTAAACACGCGCCGCGCAGTCTCGGCATGAAAGTCGCGACCGCTCTGAAAGATATCAATCATATTCTCGTCGCGTGCCACGACCGCGAGCACACGCAGTTCGATTTGTGAATAATCCGCTTTGACCAACTGCATGCCGTCGCTGGCAGTGAATATATTTCTGAATTCTTTCTCACGCGGAATGTTTTGCAGATTGGGTTTGCTCGATGACAATCTACCAGTACGCGTGACGCCGAGATTGAAGTTGGCATGCACGCGTCCGTCGCGTGCAATGCGTTGCGCAAGCCCTGCAATGAATGTTGTATAACGCTGATGCAATGCGCTGTGCTCAATCAACGTATCGAGCATAAGCGTGTTGGCGCGTGGTGGCAATGATTGCTTGAGCAATTCCAATGCACTTGCGCTTACGCTTGTTTGCCCACCATCGGTCTTCGGCATATCGTCTGGAATGGTGTACGCAAAATACGGCGCAGTGAATAACAACTCGCGTACGTTGTCATCGCTGTTGAGGTTGAACAAACAATCGTTGAGCATGCGCGCACGCACATGGTCCGCAGGCGCACGCTTGCGTTGCGCAATAGTCATGATGACCTCTGCGGTGTGCCGTGCGTTGTATGCCTTCACATGATTGTTGCTATTAACAATGCGTTGCAGTTTGAGCAAGCGCGTACTGAGCGCAGCCCCGACACCGTGCTGTCCTTCTAAATGTTCGCGATCCACCGTGAAGCCCAACAACTCCGCATCGTACAACGTATACATCGCACGCATGATAAGTTTGTCGAATAACACGCTTGGCAACACACCGAGTGATTTCTTTTCAACGTGTTGCTTGTCCATGCGTACGAGTCGCCGCAACAAGCGAACATAAATCGCATGCGTTGCAACGATATCGTAAGCGTTATACCGTGCGAGTTTTTTGTACGGAATTTTCCCATATGCTTTTGAGTTGTACCCGTCACCCACATACGGTGCAAGCATCTTTGCGTAGTCATCAATCTTGAGCAGGTCGCAAGCGACGGTAGACAAGTCATGCCCGCCTTCTTGCGGAAACAACAACGCATGCAACAACAACGTATCGCAAACAACCGGCTCAACGCGGATGCCGAGTAACACCTGCAAGCAATGCAAATCATATTTTGCGTTGTGCGCAATCTTCGGCACGCATGGGTCTGCGAGAATCATACGCGCAACATCCATCGCCGCATTGTTGCGTGTTGCGTTGTCCACCATATACACGGTCTTGCGATCTACCTTCTCAGAGCGCAGGCTTTGCCAGCGAATCACAAATGTTTTCTTACCGTCGCTCAAACCCAAACACAATAAAGCCATGCTATCGTGTTCGAGATGCGGATACAACGAAGTGGTCTCCACGTCAAACGCAACCGGACGCGGTTTATATTTAAGCGATGTGTACCACGCAAGCAATTGCTTTGCAGTGGGCTGCGCGTTGATGTGCTTGCACAACTTCCCGATGTGCGTATGCGTATTAGTCACAACGTCTGCAAAAAATTTAATGTCACCTTCAAAGCGTTTCAGTTCGTTTTGTTGCTTCATGACGTGGCCCGGATGAAACGCTGCAATGACCTTGCAAGCTGTTCCTTGCGGTGTGGTGTATGCGAAGACCGTACGCCGTTGCTTCGTAATGCCTGCTTTTTTGAGCACTGCACGCAAGGGCGTATTGCCGAGCAAGAGAATATACTCAGGCGTGTAGTCATCAATCTCTCGCACAAGCAGGTCACGGCACGCATTGATTTGTTTCACGCTCGGCGCTTTGTTTTCTGGCGGCTTGCATCGCAACGCGTTTGTGTAGCGCACACGCGTCATGTCCACACGGTATCGCTTGAGCGTACGCCGCAACAGGTCTGCCGCTTTGCCGTTGAACGGTTGGCCCTTGAAGTCGTCTCGGTCGTTCGGTGCATCACCAATAATTAAAATGCCGCCTTGCGCTTCATTGCCGTAACCGTTCATCGCTTCTGAACGGCATTGCGTATGCAGCGCACAGGCAATGCACTCAGGGCGTGTTACGCAATCCGTTTTCATTTCACCGTCCTCTCTGCGTTATGCGCACAGCATGCGCATTAGGTTTTATCCGCATCGGATTGTATAAAGTTTTCGTACAGGTCATCGATGGTCATCTTGACATCTTCCAGTACGCTTGCTTGCGTGGGCTTGTCTGGATTCAGCATATCGTCTGCGTGCATGTAGTCACACCCAAGACGATAAATAGGCGACGTTGTAAAATGTCGAAACTTCAGTTCACGATACGTGCAACCGCCGTGCATTGCAAGATTCTCTGCAAGCGCATCGTCTTGAAAATTCATATGCTCTGGGAATACGGCATCGACCCCCGGTGCTTGCAATATTGTAGCGCGCAATGCGTCCGTGAGTTTACGAAGCGGAACGTCAATATAATAATTCCAACACGTCTGCGCGCCATCACCAATACCTTTCATAATGTCTACGCGCCAATCAGCGTCGCGCCATTGCACAATCTCAAAATTGATATTGCGATATTCACCTCTGACATGGGTCTCGTCATATAGGGTTACTTCGTGCATTGTAATTTCCTTTCCGATTGAAAATTTGTACCCCGTGGCCGGATTCCCCACCCGGCAACCACTCACTCAAGTCTTCCATTGGCAGATTCTCAACACTTCGTGTTCTTTCTGCGGAGCTTTCCAGCCTTAGTTTCTGTTAGGATTCGTCGGGCACTCTTGCCAAGGCGCTGCCACGCCTCACGGGGTAAAACTATTTGACAAAATAAATGCCCGTGCTCTCCGAGCCGTCGCGCCTATCGCTGACGTTTGCGCTGTACAGTGCCGTGCCTTGATTACTTTTCGACAAGCACCTTCTCTTCAATCCACGTCTTGATTGCAAACGCAGACGACTTCTTCGAGTCAGACTTACGCGGTTTCAGTTTCAGAAGCCGCATTACTTCGACACGCGGTTCCATCGTATGCAATTCGCCACGGGCCAAACACATCTTCTGAAACGTTGCAATAGGGTCTTTGCTGCGCCGAATCTTTTTGATAATGGCCTTCGCCTTATCGGTATCGAACGGCTTGCCGGTGGATACCGATTTGTTCGCAACGGTACGCGCGGCTTGTTTGTCGCGTTTCTTGCTGCGACTGGTGGTCTCAACCGCTTGCACTTTGTTTGGCTGCTTCGGTGTACGCTTGCCTTTGACAATCTCGCCGCCGTCGCCCTGCCAGATACGTTTCTGCGCTGGCGTCGTGAGCGGTAGCGGTTGCGGCTTCGGCTGCGCGCTACCGTTGCTGCCACCGAACGTAAACGTTACGCTGACCGGCGTTGCGTTGTTGGCGAGATGCGTGCAGAGCATATGCAACACCTGCGCCACGTTGTCAGAGTTATTTACGACCAACAACTTAACGTCGGCGGCATCAACGATGACTTCATCGTTATCTGTATCGTCATCATCATCCGCATCCGCATCCGCATCAACTTCGACTTCCGCTTCGTCGGCGTCTTCGTCTTCATCTTCAACCGGTTCGTCTTCGTCGGCGTCTTCGGTATCGTCATCGGTGTTTTCGTTGTCATCGTCGGCGGTCTCTTCTTCGTCATCCGCATCCGCATCTTCCTCAGAATCCTCATCGCCGTCTTCGTCCGCATCTTCGTCATCGGAATCTTCATCGCCGCCGTCAAGTACCTTATCATCATCATCTTCGTCGGCGTCTTCGTCCGCGTCTTCAACGTCATCGACTTCGTCCGCGACGCCATTGGAATCCATGAACACATACAGCTCATCGCTGAGTTCATCGGCGTACGACTTCGCATTGATAGCCGCAACCATCTTCGCTTTGAGTTCCGCGACAAGCGCATCCACGTCGGCATTCTTCAACGCCTTGGCAAAATACTTATCCGCTGGAACAAACTCATTATCAGTGTTCCACATTTTGATGAGCGCGACCACTTGCGTGCGGTCAATCTTGGGGGTGTTTGCTTTCTTGGCCATGACTGAAATTCTCCTTTGTGTTCTTCGGTTTGGTTTGGTTTCGTTTCGATTCGGTTTAATTGATAAAGCGTTTTGGCGGAGTGCCAAGCGCTTGCATATAGATATGGCAAAATTTTTCTGCAATGCGTCGATGCGTACGCAATGGTTCATTTGTTGATGCCCATCGCTGAATGAGGCTCGGGCTGCATCCAACTTGCATGGCAAGTTCAGCGTGACTAAGCTGTGTGTGTTGCGTTACGTGGCGCACGTATTGCGAAGCGTTTATAATGCGACACATGTTACCGCTGAATAATTTTTCGTTTGGCATATATCACTCGCTCCTTTCATTTGAGTTGTTTGAGCCTGTCGCGCATGCTCGTTGCATTTGATTTTGTTGCGGGCATGATTACGTTTGCGATAGCCGTTCCTTTCTTTTTGAGTTTGAGTTTTGCCTTCGCAGTTTTCTTTTGCTTAGGTTTAGTCTGCGCAAATGCAATACGCAACGGCATCACAGGCCGCACTACGCGCACCGCGCCGAGTTGCACAATGATACCATCGTCGGTATCGGCACCCGCGCCGTCGGTAATGCACAATGCGTCTTGCATATAGACAACGCTTTGCCCATTGTGCATATACTTTTGTACGAGTGCCAACGTTTCACGCGTGGCTGCGATTGCAACCGGCGTATCGGTGCTACTGAAAACATCGGACAAGCATTCCAACTGCACAACATCGTGCTCACATGCGTTGAGGATATCGAGCAATGCTTTACGATTGACCACAATGCAATGCTCAGGCTTCACCGGCGTATTGACTACAGCGTTGGCACGCGTCTGCAATACGCGCACCCAATCCACCGAGCCATCGGCGGATGCATCCAACACGCGATGCTTGAACGCGGTAGGAATGTTCTGCTGCAACGCGTCGGCGTCGGTATATACCAGTATTGAGCCGCACCAAGGTACGATACCGAGCACGCGTCCGTCTTTGCAATGCAGCGCTTTTAACGTTTCTGCTGAATCAGTCCGCACTTGCTCGAATGCGTTGGCGAGATAATCTTTTTGCTTCATGGGTTTGTCCTCTCGGTTATGTGCGCCACTACCATCGCAGCGCACGAATAAGTTTAAGCTTGGTCAATGCTTGCTTGTGTCGTCCGCCATCGGTCACAGACTGCGCAACAAGTTGCTTAGCTTGAATGACCGAGAACATATACTCGTCTAGCGATTGCCTGAGCAAGAACACATCGAGCAAAATGTGCTCGGTGGTTTGTGCAGTACCCGATGCGGATTGTGCATCAATTCTGTGAATGCGGTCTTGCGACTGCACCCAATTTGTAAGCGCCCAATCCAATTCATAATACACCGCACGCTTGGCACGCGTGAGCGTAACGTTCTCGCGCAATGACGCTTGCGTTGCCACAAGCACTTGCACACCGGTGCCTGATTGAAAGGCTTCAATAATACGTGCGCGCTCGGTGTGCGCAACATCGCCATATATACAGGCAACGTTAATGCCGTCTTGTTGCAAGAATTGCGTGAGCCTTTTGGCAACCGTTACATGCACGCACCACACAATCAAATATGCGCCGTTCATATCGTGCAAGTCATCGAGCAAACGCTGGTACTTGGTATTGTGTTTGCGCTCACATTGCGCGTCAAGCAAACACGGCATCGCCGCCGCGACTTGAATGTCTTGCAATGCTTGCGAGATGTTACTGTTCTTTTGCGGCGTAATGGTGTTGCCCTTGTACACATGCAACGCGGTCAACAACGCATCACGATATCGTTGCATCACGCGCTCGTGCGTCGCGTCGGCAAGCATTGGAACATCACGCACTAACTTAGGTGGTAAATCTAGGCAATCATCCTTGAGACGACGTACGCTTATCATGCGCAGGCGCTTGTGCAATGACTGCATATTTTTATACCGAATAACTTTCAAACCGTACTGCGTCTGAATCAGGTCTGCGTGATTGCGCAGAAACGAAAGATATGACGTGCCAAACAGCTTGCCGCTATCGAGAAAGAATACCTGCGACCACGCGTCATCAGGCCGCTCGGAAATGGGCGTACCCGTTGCAATATACCGGCGCGTAAACAATGGAGCGAGCGCACACAGCGTACGCGTAATATTGGCGCGCATGCTCTTGATGTACTGCGATTCATCACATACAACGGCACACTTGTACTTAGTCGCGTATGCAATCAATCGCGCAACGTCTTCGCTATAGCGCAATGTTTGATGGCTCCATGGTACGCGTAACGGCGGACTGTAGTGCTTACCGGTACGTTGCAACAACTCATAATTGACTATCGTGAAGTCGGCGGTATCATTGTATATGCGTTGCACAGGCGTCTTGCCTACGAGCGAATGCACGGTACAAGACGGAAGGTGTGTTTGCAATTGCGTCTGCCATGTGTACGCATGTGACGCTTTGCAAATAATTATTGTGCGCTCGATGCGCCGCGTCTGTTGCAACTCATATACCGCGTACATCAACTGCAAAGTCTTGCCGAGACCCGGCTCGTCAAACAAACCATATTGCGCATTGCATATCAAGCGATGCACACCAACAAGCTGGTGATAATACAACGGAGTGATGGGCGTGAAGCCCGACGGAAGTTTGTAGCGCTTTCGTTTGTCAGGAGTGCTCGGCACTTGCGCACGCTCGTACGCATTTGCGACGGAACACAAATCGTCGAATGCAAACTGGTACTGCATTGCATTTCACTCCATTCAATTGAAAGCGAGTGTCGTTGCGAGAGGACAGCAAGCAACAACGCCCGCGCGCTAATCACATCGCATCATGAGCCACACGCCCATCACGCCGTTATACTATCACCAACTTGTTTGACATGCGTTATGCGCTACAACGTAACGTAACTATCGGTGTCTTCGAAATCGTACACGCTGCGCTTAAGAATTTCTTCGTACAGCATGCGCAACCCCGCCAATGTAGACTCAGAAGTATAACCGAGTTCGGCTACACAATCGAAAATACAAGGCGCATCCGTTTCACCATGCTTCGGCCAATGCACGGATGGGAATACCCAATTGCCGCGCATCTTATCATAATTAGGGGATTGCGGTACGCCGTAAAACGCATCGGGCGCAACGAGCACGCCGTAGATGCGCGTGTTGTCGGGCAACACAATGTCTTTCTGAAACTGCGGCAACACACCGGCGAACTTATATGCTGGTGCGTCAAACACACTACCCATGTCCTTGTTGAATACGCTACGCACATTGGCGTGCGCTTGTTGTACATCGTGCAGCACATGCTTGCGCGTGGACGAACTACAATCGCCGTCGGTGATGTAAATGACATCCGCACCGTTTAATGTATTCTCCTCCTGAAAATTGGTAAGCAATCCGGTCACGCGATACAGCACATTATTAAAAGATGTACCGCCGTTTGGATTAGCGGACAAGAACAATGCGAGCCTGCGTTTGCGTTCGGCCAACGATTGCTTGAGCACGCTTGAATCGGTTGCGATAACCTCCATATAGCGCAAGGGCTGATTGGTAAATGGCAGCAAGATAACCGTGCGTCCGTCGGCGCGCAACTTGCGATAGAACAACAATGCAAGCGCCTTAATAAGTGCGATGCGCGGCACATTGTATATTGCATTATGCTCACCTACTTCGTGCGCATGTCCCGAACAAATTGGCTCGGCGGTACTGCCACTCAGGTCGGCACAAATAATTACCGGCCCGTGCCCTTTGTCTGATTGCGAAATGTGTTGCACGTTGGGTAGCATGCCCTCGGCTAACCGCGTATATAACATCGGTTGAAACTCCTTAGCGTATACCGTGTGCAACATGCTGGCGGGGACTTTGTGAATATTACTGCCAAGTGTCATGTCTGCGTATGCACCATTCCCAAATGACGTTTCGGATTCGATTGCACGATAACCGGCATCGAGCGCTCCCATCACTTCCAACGTGGCATCGATTGCATGTACGCTAGACGATGTTGCGTAGCGATAGGCATCCCCGTGCATGCCGTCTGTATCGAGTGCATCGATGAAGCGCGCACCATTTGCAAGCGCGAGCGTACGAATATTGTGCTTGTTGCCTTGCGCATCGATATGTTCGATCATTACGGATGTTGTGTTATGCTTATTATGTATGGCGGACAATTTCGCGAATGTCTTAATGGTCGCAAAACAATCCGATACGGAATGCGGTTGTTGTGCGCTTGCGGATGTACCCGCACCGCTTTGCCCGGTGGCTTGTTGTTGTGATTGCGACGCATCAAAGTCAAACGTTGCCGAGTTGGAATCATAATGCGCACCACCACCACCACTTTCTCCGGACGTTGCATCATTTACATCCATCGAATCAAGTTGTTGTGCAAATGCGCTGCGCTGTGCCTCGGTGAGTTTAGCGCTTAAATCCTTGCACCGACGCGTCACAGTTACACTATCGGATGATTGATGTTGCATCTTGGCTTGCAACTTATCGGCATATTGAGCGACGCCTTGCGCATCATTCATTACGCTGCTATCTATTGCGCGTGCTTGCGCTTGTGATTTAGACTGCGCTTGTGATGCTTGCGATTGTGATGCTTGCGATTGCGCTTGCGCTTGTTGTGCTGCTTCTTTTGCGGCAGTTTGTTCAATAACATCCGTGAGCGTATTGTTCTCATAGATTGTTTGCATCTGTTGAGTGAGTAAATCGTATGCCGCCGCGAGCGACGCCATTAAATTATACTTCGTCTTCGCATGCAAGTCGGCGAAGTCCTTATTGCTATATATAGCGTCAAGCATTTTACCCGCTGCCGTACGAGTATGTAACGTCGGAATGCCCCAATAGAGCAAGCGCACAACATCGGGGAACAAAGTAAACATGCAGCCCGTGCCGCTGGTCACATGATCAACGCAAAGAAAATGCCGCGTTACCACATCAACGTCGAAATGTGCATGGTGTTGCGCATCATCTATCGCAGCGTCCATTGCGTTATAAGCGCGTTGCGTTAACTGCATTGTGACCGAGCGGTACTGAGGCGTCCGCAAGAGTACCGCATCAATCATACGATCAAAAAATTGTGACTGATATGGTATACTTGAAAACGATTCGTACAATACGCGTGGCACATCCCGCGTAGTATGGAAATTAAGTTTCCCTTTACGCGAGACGGTTGGCATTTCGTACGTATCTACGCTGACGCGTTTCGTACCGCACCCGCTGGTAATAAGCGCTCGCGTAAGGTCGCGCCCAAAATATTTGGCAACATGTCGCGTTGCTTTTTTATCTGTGTTCATAATAGTGTCCTCTCGGTTGTGTTGTGTTGAATTGTGTTTCGGTAATGAGTGCGTGCGCTTCACGCTACAGTATGTAAACAAATCGCGACGCTCCAATGAAGCGCACGCACTCAGTATAAATTATATATCATTGGTCGCCTTTGTCATCGGCAGGCGGGCCATCCTTGAACGTGGTATCAAAAAACGAATCCACGTCTGAGGACTTACGCGCTTGCAAGATTTTTTGGGCGCGCGCCATAATGCCATCCAACTCGGCAATCGATTCACTCGTAATAAGCGTAGTACGAATGTTTTGCAGGCTGGCCATCGTTGCATCGTATTCGCCGCGCGAAAGCGTAGTCACATCAGATACATCATCGAGATTACGCCCGCCGAGAATACTTTCAAGAATCAACACGCCCTCTTTCAGGCTGGCTTTTTCTTTTGCAACGAGTGTCATACCGCGATACGACTCAAGGATATTGGTCAATACCGGAATGTCAGATGCGTTATCCCAAAGAATATGGCGTAAACCAAGTAAATGGCAAGGCTCAACACAATCGCAGCCATCCAACCATGCAATCGTTGGCAACGCGTGAAACGCTTTATACCAACGGCGTGGCGACAATGCAATATCTTTGGCCTGCAACTTAACGAACAGACTCAAGAACTCTTGCTCAGCAATCTCCGTCATGGTCACGGTCGTTGCAATAAGTTTACGAATAACCCGCAGCATTTGCGCATTCAATAACGTTGGCGTCACTTTTACGTCACGCACCATGAGCGAACAATGCAAGATGCGCTGCAACGTTTCAACGTTTTGCGTGGGCCACACCGCCGCACGAAATAGAATGCGATCGTAGAACGGTTTGTCTTCTTTTCGAGCAGGATACTGATTGCTATCGAAGAACGCCGACTGCAATGGAATATCAAAGGTGCTACCGCCGTTTTCAAACTTGCGCTCATTAAGCACACGGTGCAACGCGTGCCGTGTGGCGGCGTTGCCATTGAACACTTCACCAATGAACGCATATCGGCTTTGCAGTATCGAGCCTTCAATGTTGCGGATGTACCGATTGTTCTCAATCAGTTCACGCGGCGCATACGGCCCGAGCAACGCTTCGGGCTGCGTCGTGTTGTCGATGGTGATGCTAAACAAATCACCGTTGGCCCCAATTAAGTGCATGAAATTCTCGATGGTCGCGGTTTTGTTGACGCCCCACGGGCCAATGAATATTACATGCTCCTTCGTGAGCGTTGCGAGCATGAGCGTTTCGAGCAAGTCGTCCTGCTCGATACTGTGCTTGCGCAATGTACCCAAGACTTTGTTCACGCGCTTAAGTAACACCGGGCTAGTGAGTGTTGCCGTTTGCTTTTTGACTTTATTTTTCATTTGATTCGTGTCCTCTTTGGATTGTGTTCAAACGTGAAGCGTGCCGTCACCCAATACAACGGCACGCGGTATACGTGTGCGTATGCGTATGTATTGATTAAGCAATAGGTCGGCGACTACCAGACGATACGCCGATGGCTGCGAAGTACGCCTGCGTTACATCATCATCGTCGATGTATTCCAGCAGCAACGCAACGGCAGTGCCGCGTTCACGCAATTCAAACTCGGTATCGGTCTTGTTTGAAGGGCGCGCACTCGCAAGTCCGCGCAACCAGCAAATCAGTTCTTGTTTCGTGTGGGTCATGATATCAACTCCTCGTTATAGTTACGTTGTGATTACGATCAAGCTCATACGTAAGCACATTAACGCTCACCATGAGCGCAGCCTCTTCAAGCACTTCGGCTCGCGTCTCAAAGACATATACCGGCGATTTTGTGAATGGTGAAATCAATTGCCAGCAGCGCTTATCGATGCGCTCGATGAACCACCGGCGTCGTGCCGTGTCACGGATTGCGTAAGTGAATGCGTCGCGACGTTGCAGTTGTAGAACGTTTCCTGTACTCATGATACGTGCTCCTGAGTCATTGCTTCGTTTAACGCGCGGCGAAACGCACCTTTGCCACCGGCAAGATTGATAGCGCGCTGCTCCAACCATGCGGGTGTGATATCGTAAGAACGATCTGCATAATACGTAATCGACCCCTTGGTGTTAACACCATTGATATGAATGGTGCCATACCGCGTGCGCCCTTCTTTATCGAGCGTAATATGTGTAATTGCTATCATGATCGTGTCCTCTCGTTTCGGGTTGTGTGATGCGTGCCGCCGCACAATACGACGGCACGCGGTCTACGGTGAAGTTATGTTGCAATTTATTGTGCTCAGAGATGCGTTTTGGGTTAATGCAGCTTCAAAAATTATACCGTCAACACGGCGCGCACGTCGCCGAAGTCGATAACTGCAATAGACGCCCGCCACTGACCTTTAAGGGCTTGCATATCCTCGAAGATGATTACGCGGGGGGTTTCTTGCCAATCCACGCGGCGGCCCATTTCATTCCAAGACCGTCTGGCGTCTAGGAAATTCTCAATCGTTTCGCGGGTTGTGACGACTTGAAAGTCGATCCCGGGGCTATCGCCGCCGCGCGTCAGGGCCTTGCCGGCCTCTACGATGTGCGCCCAGGCGCTTTCAGGTAGTGATTCGAGCGCCGCAGCGCTGTCGTCATCCACGTATTCTTCTTGTCCGTCATCGTACATTTTGCTGAGTTTCATTGTTCTATCCTCTCGTTTGGGTTTCGTTTGTATTCGATTGTGTTCGATTTGATTTAACGATGGTCAACAAACTTGATGCCATAATAATGACGCTTGTTATCACCAACAAGAGTCATTCGATCAAGCACAACGTTCAACGTTACGAGTTGCTTACCCTTTCCATTTGCGTGACAGGCAACTTGGTAGCAACGTCCGCTCTTCACTTCCGCATGATATGCGGTACTGCGGCTCTCGTTAGCATTCGATTTACGCACATGCTCAACAAAACATCCTGCCGCTGCATTCGTACTGAATGCGTGAACTGATTCGAGTTTATTGGTGTCATCATTCTCAACTGTCACGTACCATGTTTGCATTTGCGTTTTCATTGCTCTGTCCTTTGGGTTGTGTTCTTTCGATTGGCTATCATCATCAGGTTGCACGAGCCACCGTGCAACGACACGCGGCGGATAAACCAGCCGCGTGTTTCGATTTCTCGAAAGGTGTCCTCAACATCCAAACGCTTTCGCATTTGACGCTACATCAGGAAATCTTTGCTTGACCGCTGCGCATTTGTTCGCACTCAACGTGCATTCGTTCGCGCTACATGTTCAATTTCAAATCGCCACGCTATGGCGTGTAAGCTCCATCTTTTCGCACTTAGTGCATTTCATCAGAGCCTAACGATTGGATTCATACGCTATCGGATTTCTTGGCGTCGTTTGCGTTGTGCGCGTCGCCGTGTGAATCGTACCTGCATACAATGCAGAGATTTGTTCACGGCGTTTGCATAACCAAACGCTGTAGCCTTCCAGGGCCGAATTACATATGAAGCGTCGGCGACAAACTCAAGTCGCTTCTGCATCGAGCACGTGCAAGCCATGATTTGCTTTGCCGTGATTTGTAGGTGAGGGTTGCCGTGTGCTTATCATATACGTTGCTTTCATCACCCGGTCCGCTTCGTCGCCCCGCGTGTGAATGTATGTAAAGGTTTCCCCGCTACGTATATGCCGCCCGCATTTCGTTTCCGCGCTGCATACAATATCTGTCTGCCGCTACGCGTTTGCGTTGTGCGTTTTACCCCGCCGCTATTGCGGGGTGGCTATTCGATTCAATTATTATCACTTTCCCAAGTCACGATGTGATCCGTGTTATCGGCCTATCGGCTCTGTGCGCAACATCGTTTATCTTCGCCACCGCTTTTCGGGGAGTCTCTTCGCGCTCGATGCGCGTCATGTCATCCCGGGCCGTTTGTTGCACGCCTTGTCCTGCGCTTGTTAGCAGGTACGGTTCAAATGTTCTATACCTAATTGTACATTATATTGCTGCAAAATTGCAACAAAAAAATAAAATAGTTATAACCCCTTATATATCAATGGTTTACGTCAACGCATTATTTAGAACCCCAATGAAATGCGCGTTTATTCAGGCACGTTATGAGTAATATTACAGATAATACAGTTGATGGAGCATACTCAATTCCAACCGCACGCGTTGCGCCTGCACTGTATCAATGCGCAACGATGCACCCGGTATCTCGCACATCATATCGGCAGGATCGGTGCGCGGCACGAGCACATAGCACGCAATGCTTGCATCGTTGGCGTATCGCAATAAGATTTCCGCACATTGCACACGACTGCGACGCGCATCGTTATCCAGCATCAGCGTGATTGATTTGTATCGCTTGCACAACGCACGCGCAGTCTGCTCGGTCATGGACGAACCGAGCAACGGTATTGCACGATACGGAAACGCAAGCATATCCATTGGCCCCTCAACGATAAACACATCATCGCCCTGCACGTATTGCGCGCCAATTATATTTGGCTTTGGTATACCGCTCGGATGATACGACTTCGGCAAGTGAGTATCTTTTGTTTCGTACGTACGGCGCGTAGTCCAATAAACTAATTTTTGTGTACCGTTCTTTTTCGTTTCATAAAACGGAAACACGATATGCGAACGATAGCGTTCGTGCTCATGCGATTGCGGCGAAATACAAAACTGCAATACGTAATCCAACATCGTATCGTCTGCGACGCCCCGCGCACGCAAATAGTTCACTGCCCGCTTTGCGTATTGCGAAGTAATGGGCACACAACCGGGCGGTATCGTACATTGCGTATCGTTTGCGTTTTGCAATACCGTATCATTTGCTTTGTGTGTACCGTTTGCGAGATACGTTGTGAAGCGTGCAAGCGTATCGTTACGCGTTTCCGTTTCGTTTGCGTTCTTACATTGCGTTGTATTGCAAAAACTACCATCATCGTCGAGCAACGCATGCGCCCGCTTGCGCGCTTCTGATATATCGCAACCGTCAACATCTTGTATTAACTTTGCAAGATGTGCCGAATACAAACAATCCGCGTGAAAGCAATGCGCCAATCCACTCACAACGTTCACATATAGTTTTCGTTTACCGCATTGTGGGCAATCACAAAGGTATTCACCCCGCTCGCTTGCCGGTACACCGTTCAATGCAGCCACTACATAGCCCTCCAGCGAGCTTTCGACATCGCGCTGCGGTAATGTGCCACCTAATTTATGTTTGCGCATTGTAGGCCCTCCTAGAGCGTTATATTATATATTAACGTTGTATCATTCTGAGTCTTCGATACGGTGTACCATTTGTTTTGTGCGTTGCGTTATCGTTTGCGTTGCAGTATTAACATCACAATCAATAATCATTCCTTCACGCCCGCCCAATCGATTTTTTGATAACACTAATCGCATGAGTTTCTTCTCACGCTCCATTTTGGTTTGACACAAACCGATAACAATATCGGCGATATTTACTTTGTCGATGCTTTCCGCAACGGTATCTAAATCTACGATAGTGGCGGCATAGCCTTTACGGTTTGTTTGTGTGGCGGAAAGTACCGCGCAATCTAAATCCTTTGCCATTTGTCGCAAGCGCGTTGTGATTTCTGCCAGCGCAAACCGTTTATCGTTCTCCGCACGCGAAGACTGCTTGAGTCCTCTAGGGCATATCAAATCAGCATAATCCACAATCAATACATCTGGTTTGTATTGCGTTTCCGTACGTAGCAACTCAAGATACAATTCTATATCGCGCAGTCCGGCTTCTGCACTGCCCCATTCCTTGATAACTAATCCGCCACCGTTTGCAGTAACCGCACGCGTCGCATGCTTGATTTGTTTTGTATATCGCAACGGGTTACGAAAGATATCGTTGATAGGCACGCCAATCAATCGCGCATCGTAACGCATTGCGGTTATCTGCGCGCTGATTTCCAACGTGATATGTACCACACGCTTGCCTGCGTGCATTGCAGCGGCAGCCGTGTTAATGAGCATCATTGTTTTACCGCGCCCTGTAGGAGCCATAACAAGCGTGAGCGTACCGGATGCGATACCGCCATTGGTTAATGTATCTAGAATTGGAATCCCGGTCGTAACATGTGAGCCTTCTTTTCGTCGCGAGATGTATTGTTTCATGCGCAACGTCGGCGCAGCGAAGTTCATACCCAATCGTTTTGTGAGGTTGCCATTGCTGCCTGCATTGGCATCGATATGGGTGGCGTCGCGTAGCGCAATAATCAAGCCATCATAGTCTGCTTTGTTGACATAACTTTCTGACGCAAGCAAGACTGCAATGACATTCTGTCGTTGTAGAAACTCAGTGAGTTTTGCCTCAACGTATTGTACTTCATCTCCGTTTACTTTATGTTTATGAACTTCTTTGAGCCGTTTGAGTGCAAGCGTCAAAACATTGTGGCGCTCGGATGATTCGCGTGTACGCTTGCGTTCCGTAATCAAGTGGATATTAAGCATGCGCGTTGTGATGTGACGGTGGCCCGCATTGTACAATGCAATGTGCGCTTCACGAATGCAACGATTGCCCGCACCATCAAAGACATCCACGTTTAAGTGTGTGCCATACGCGGCCTGAAAGTTTGGTACTTTGATTAAGCACGTAAGCAAGAGGTCTTCATACTGAATACCAAAGACACTTGCAATTGGAGAATCAAGCGAAGACATAACATTTTACCCTTTCCATTTTTTTGTTTGCGCATATGTACCAAAAACAAACGCGCGCCTTTGGGTAGGCACGCGCAGAGACTAAACGAAAAACGTTACAATGCAATCAGTTAATCAATCAGTCATCATATACGTAAGCGGCATCGAGCGTCGCGACGTATGCAAACTCCAACTCGACTGAAAAGAATGGTTCAATAACTAATTCATTTGGAGCTAGAAAATCATTCTCAAAATGATCATAACGTTGCATTGCTTCACGCGCGGACTTGAATGTGCGTATGGTAATCAACCACGGACGCGGATATATTTTTTTAAGGCGTCGCGAGCAATGCACATATTCAAGAAATACTTGATCGCCGGTAGTGAAACACTCGTCTATTGCATTGCGTGCGTCTATAAGAAGATTAAGAAACGTAACGTCATTTGATTCAAAAAATGGAAACAGCATTGAACGCTTCAATGCCGTAAAAGTATAACGATGCTCGATGATATCCAGCAGCATGGTATAACGTTCAGGATTTTTTCCACGCGTACCGCATTTCATTACTTCAGCCTCCCTCGAAATTTATCCCGTCAAATATGCTCCTACTTAATATTATGCTGCCCGTTATGTTATACAGGCAATGTATTTTCAGACGCAAGAGCTGCACCGGTCTTAAGGCGTTCTACCGTTGCCTCAATGAGCACACGCGCATAATGCTCTGTCATCGTGCTTGTAAGTTCAACGCCTTGCTGCTTCGCTAAATCTTTGGCAAAGTTCAGTGTAGAAATAACCGCTTGCTTCTTTTCATCTTCGGTCAATTTGCCATCGTTGTTTGCAAACTTACGCGCCTTTACAAACTGATGATATGTTCTCGTTACACCGGATTCGATGGCTTCGATAGCAACCTGTTTCTCAAACGCAAGTTTACCGTCACGAAAATCCTGCCGCTTAATGTATGCCCACAATGTACTGACTACCAGCGCAATGGCGGTAAATATATTTTCATTTGTGAATACGACCTCTAAAATACGTTGTATCGTTTGCATAATTTATACTCCTCCCTCTGAATAGACCGGCGGGTTTCGCGTGAGCGCATACACACGCGTCATCATCTCATAGCTTAAACTCAACACAGGCTTCTGATTCACAATGACCATGTTACCGTGCAAGACTTCTGTAGGGATTATCGAGCCATCTTCCGCAAAGGCGCGCGGTGTCATGACTTTAATTTCGGCATTAACATTATTCATGATTGCCTTGAATCGTGCCGCAAATAAATACATCGCAGTAGAGCCGGTTGGGAATTCACGACAAATTGTTTCTCGCGTAAGCGCAAAAATCTCTACGGTACTCCATCGCTGCATACGCTGTGTACGCGTGCCTGTCCAGTTTATAACGCCCGCATCCATCTGCCACGCATCAAGCACAATAGCAGGCGCGAAATGCAGCACATCTACTTCGATACGATATAAACGTTTCTCAGCGGGGTGTTCGAAGTGGTGCATACCAGAAAGAAAGAACTGCATGTGCAACACATCATTACCAGTTGTGATATGCACGCCCATATTACACGCTTCTCGGGTCGCCGCGAAGGTACATACCGAACGCCGCATTAAACGCATCAGACGTACGTTCACCCGCACGCCCGTCAACGCGCAACGCAGCGCCCGTGTGCTCATTCAAAAACGTCTGCAAAATAAACGCTTCCGATACAACTGCCACAGAAAATTGCACAGGCTTCCATGCAGAAGACGTTATTGCTAAACCACGTTCATTCAAGCGTCGAATAATTGCAGCCGCGCCCGCCTGTTGCGATATGGCGGTTGCGGAAAACTTGCCGTCTGAAACGTATTTCCCCGCCGTGTAGTGATTCGTGTAGCTCCACAGGTAAGGCGAGTTGATTCCGTATCGTCTGTAACCCCATCCATTGTACGCCTCAAGGCGATATAATGTTTGTGCAATACCCCAATTGCGCACACGATGCAATTCGGCATAATGTAACGCATCATACGCGCTGGCTTCCCAAGTGAACGGCGGCTCGCCCTTAATCGGTCTACCGATAGGAACTTGAACGGTACGCTTGTCTAACGGGTCGCCATTATGAAGATGCTTATTGAATGAACCATTTGATTCCAACATATGAATCACACCCACAAACCACCATGGAATTATTGTATCATGTACCGCAGCAAGATAACGCGTACGCGATTGCTCGATACGCATCGCAATTGTGTCAACAAAGATACGCCGTTTTGTTTCAATCTGGCAGGTGCGAAACAATCGTTCGTATTCGGCGCGGAGATACTTGTCGAGCGTCATCGGCCCGCACCCTCACGCACGAGGTAGGCGACGTTGCCCTCAATACGGGCTATCGCGGTTTGAACTTTCTCCATCTTGACGTTCAACTCAGATATGTCCGCTATTGCTCGATCTAGTTGCACGCGGCCAGCGTCGAATGCGGCGGCCTGTGCGCTTCCCGTTGCGTTTTGCTGGATGCTGTGCGTGTCGAGAGCGCGATACCCGCCGATGCCGCCGCCGGTTGCTACCAGCGCGGTCGTCGCCCATATCGCTATCCTTTTCCAGAGGCTCGCACACTCACGCACGTCGTCTTCCGCGTCTGTCTGTCTGCGTTTCGGTGGGGTCATCGTAGAGCCTCCTTATCGCCCGAATTCCGCTGCGCGGGTTGCGTCGATTGTGATGATTTGGGATTCTAGCGCCTCGATAATCGGGTCGCCGTCTGCTGCAATTTCGTTTGACAGTATCTGGTCGCGTTGCGCTTGGAGTGCCTTCACCTGCCAGAGATTTTCGAGCGCATCAAAAACGATGCGCTTGGCTTTCATGGTGCTACCCTTGGCGGTTAGCTCCGTTTGTATGACGTCCAGCGCCGTGTTCAACGCAACAATGCTTTCGGCGGGCATCTGGTCCATGAGCACCTGTACCCGCGCAACGCGCCGGTCCTGTGCGGTGGGCTTGGGTGCGGGCGTAGTTCTGTCCGGCTGCGCCATGACGGGCGTGAGCGCCAGCGTGAGCGCGATAATAATTGAGAGTGTGAGTATCTTTTTCATGGTGTGAGTTCCTTTTATGTTTGTGCACCAACCACTACGCCATCCGTATCCGCTGTAGGCACAGCAGTGTGTATCCTCAATTTACCATCGGCGGCAACCCACAAATAACCCGTTGCTGTGCCACTCAATGACTTTAGCGCAATATAGCCCGGAGTAGTGGTGCCGCTTCCGTTATTCAGTGTGAGCGCCCCGCGTGAAGCATTTGCGGTTCCAATTGTAAGCACTCCGTTGCTATACCAGCCATTACCCGTCGTAGTCAATGCACCATTCACCGTGAGCGCGTCCGCAGCCAGCCCTATTAAATTAGGGTCCGCTGTGATTCCAAGGTCCCCGCCGTTCACGGCGAGGTCGCCGGTCATTGTGACGGGCCGCGATAGCGTCATCGTGCCGCCCGCAACGCGCTCAATAAATATAGGCTGGTCGATGAACGTACCAGTATCGCCGTATGCGGTCAGCGTATAGTTTGAACCAGCATTACCGCCTGATTCCGCCGTGCTGTTCGCCCCAAGTTGCCAGCGCAAAACCCCTGCCGTCTGATATAGGATATGCCTTGCGTTACTTTGCGCCGAGTTCAAAATCAAGTATCGCGTCGTGCCGGCGTTCGTGCCGACTGTCGTATCGGCGGTTACTTCCAATGTGCTTTGCGCTGTCATCGCGCCGGTTGCTGTCAGCGTGCCGCGCACCGTGAGCGCGCCCGACGCCAGCCCGAGCAGGTCAGTGTCCGCCGTTATCCCGATATCCCCGCCGTCAACGAGCAGGTCGTTCGTAACGGTCAAGCTGTTCGCCGTGGTGAGGCCGCTGCTTGACAGAGTTGTGAACGCTCCTGTCGAGCCGGAAATGGGCGTACCTGTTATGCCACCAGTCGCTATCAACGTCCCCGTCGCCGCGAAGTTGCCCGTCGTGCCCGCGTCGGTCAGCGTCGCTAGAATATTTGTGCCGTCTGTGAATTCTAGTTTGTTCGTTGCATTGTCATAATCCAAACGGATTTCTTGCGCGTCGCCAAATTGAATCTCTTTGTCATCGTTCAAGCGCATGCTACTTGCAGGATTTGCACCTTGTGGCGTCATCAACATGCAACGCACGGTGGTGTCTGTGCCTGCTTCCAACGCAAAACCAAACGAGCCGCTTGGGTCTGTACCGTTTGAGATTGCTTTACCTGCTACGGTATGCGTGCCTAGGAAATCCCCGCGCGCAACTGCGCCTGTGACTTGCACTTTGGTAACGCCGGTCGTTGCAATCAATCCCGCAACGCCATTTGATACACTGGCGTCAAGCACAACGCCGACTACTTGATTATCATCTGCAGTGGTGGTCGTGGAGAATGTGCTATTGACTGTCGTGCCACCAACAACAACTGCGTACTGCGTAACCGCCGCGCCACTATCGTTGACTAAATTTTTTGTACCTTGCTGTGCGGACACCGGCATACAGAACGCAAACGCCGTACAGAGCATCGCAACGAATCGTTTGAATCTCATAATGTACTTTCTCCTTTATTCACATGCACATGCTATCGCAGGCGTTGTATATTATCCAAACGCTAAACCAACGCGCTGGCTTCCAGTTTAGTAATGCACTCTTCAATCTCGCCAATGTCTATATCGTACATGTTGCCATCGCTGAGCATTTGCGCCCGCGTACGGGTCCAAGTATATTTTGCGCCGCCCGTTGCGCCGTACTTGGTACGGTCGCCCATTGCGACATAGTAAAGATTATCTGCGTGCGATGCGGTCCAATTGAATGGATTACCGGTCACTGCGTTTGTATAATACGGCGCGAGCGTTTGAATGGCTGTGCGCATATCGGTGAGATGCTTCGGGTCAAGCTCAGCGTTGTTCGCTTTGTTCAATGCAGCTAATGACGGAATACTTGCACCACCATCCGGCGTACCAAGCGCTGAGGCTGTAGCGTCACGATTGTAGCGCGTGAATGTGGTCTCACTGGCAGGTGCAGGCACACTGATTTCATATTTATCAATAGCATCATTATTACGCGATATGTAGATATATCCACTTGCATCAATATCAATACCATGCGGTGTATATACAAGGCTCCACTGCCCAAGAAATGTACCGGTAGATGTAAACTTTTGAATACGTTTTGCAGTATGATCACCAACATAGACATTATCATTTGAATCGACCGCAATTATATCCGCAGATGCAAACTGCCCGTCACCAGTACCTTGACTTCCCCATTTCGCAATAAATGTACCAGTAGACGTAAACTTTTGCACACGGGAATTAAACGCGTCTGCAACATAAATATTGTCGTTTGAATCAACCGTAATACCACCCCGGCCTATACTACCGTTAGAAAAATCAAACTGCCCATCACCAGTACCTTGACTCCCCCATTTTGTGATGAACGTACCAGTAGACGTAAACTTTTGAATACGAAAATTAAACAAATCTACCACATAAATATTGTCGTTTGAATCAACAGCGATACTCCATATACCATTAAAATTCCCATTACCTGAACCAGAACTTCCCCACTTCGCGATGAACGTGCCACCTGCATTAAATTTTTGTATACGCCAATGGAATGCATCACAAACATATACATAACCAACAGAATCAATTACAACGTCGCCCATTCCAGCGCCGGCACCTGACTGTTCAAACTGCCCGTCGCCATTACCTCTACTTCCCCATTTCGTAATAAACGTACCGGTGGGCGTAAACTTTTGAATACGGTAATTAAGCATATCTACAACATAAATATAACCGCTCGAATCGATTGCAATACCAATAGGTATATTAAACTGCCCGTCACCTGAACCGTGATTCCCCCACGATAATAGCAATGTGTATAAAGATGTCGCTGATTCCAGCGCATTCACGCGCCGCATCAACCCAACAATCTGGTCGCTGCTTGGATTCGTTGCACGATATGAGTTTGGATTGCCCATTACATAATGCCTCTATGCGCCGCCATAATCTTTCCACACAACGCGGTTAAGCATTTCATCTACGTCAAGCACATGCGTATGGTCTGCGGGCGCGGCCATGATTTGCCCCTGTCCGCTAAGTAGTTCTTCGGCCACGGTACCATTACCACAACGCGCTGGTACTGCGTCGTCTTTGGTGAATAATAAAATTTTATGAATTGCACCTTTTGAATTGATTACCATTGGCGGGGGTCTGCGTCGCATGGATTGTGCAATCAGCGCATCCATGTTAGTACGCTTTTCTTCCTCTTCATCAAACACCGGATCGCCCGCAACAATATTGCATGTGACGGTATCCTCGAACGAATAACTTACGCTTTGCACTTCTAGGTCTCTGCGTTCGCCAGTCTGCGCAATAACGCGTATGAAACCTTGACCCGGTTTAATAAGCGTATCCACATTCTCTAATGTGATGCTCCAACGTTCGGGCGTCGGCGTGTATTTCAACATCCAATTGGCAGCGGCTTGTGCGGCAAGCGTATGCGTTTTAATGCCCGCAAATGTTTTAACAACCAAGCGCGGGCGCGGGCCGCTAACACTCTTGGTCGTAACGCCATCGGTAGTTGTTGCACTGCGACGCGCCATGCGCAAGAGTCGCAAAATACTTGCAATCGTTGCGGTATTAAATCTATCTTTGTTGATGTACAACCATTGCAAAGTTGGGAAGTCTACAAGCCATGCGGCTAACGTTGCATACGTATCTATCCATGCCTTTGTCGTTCCTATCTCCGGCGAGCCTTCACCCACTTCAATCGTTACAACACGATGGTCAATTGCAATACTAACCTGCACGCCGCCGCCTTGCGTAACCGCACTGCGCGACCACAAGCCTGTACGGTCTGCTTTCGTTTCCGTCTCGAAGTCTTCTTCCGCTTCGACTTTTACTTTTGTAATACCGTCGCGCAACTTCGTGCGCGTTATTTGCGATGCAACATTCGTGTCCGTGCTGGCAATATCGGTGGTCTTAACGTAAACTGTATTCTGTACCGTCTCGTCACGCGATATAAAGTACACCGCATTGTCTTCGTCTACGCCCCATATCACATCACCCTCAATATCGGCAAGCGCTTGCAATACGTTTTGTAAGTCGTATTGTGTTTTGCTCAAATCAAAATCGTCAAGCTCTGTGTCTTTTGTGATACTTATCGTACCGGTGGTGAGTTCGTTTGGCAAAAACGTAGTAAGCAGATGCGCTACTAC
>Ga0210043_1000676_pt1 | contig 35247 bp, 78 predicted proteins | sample CryGeymet201501t_FD_183990 | JGI IMG/M metagenome (GOLD analysis project Ga0210043, IMG submission 183990) | Groundwater microbial communities from Crystal Geyser aquifers in Utah, USA - Crystal Geyser metaG 2015-01t (SPAdes) (version 2) | ecosystem: Environmental > Aquatic > Deep subsurface >... | reverse complement strand
CCGGATCGTACCGGACCTTTCCGGCGACCGTCCCGGTGTCGCGATTGATGAAGTCCCGCTCCTCGGCGGGACGATACGTGACGTAGTGCCCCATCACCACTCCGCGTACCTGACGGATGACTTTCTTTCCTTGCTTCCTGTTCACGTTCACGAGTGTTCTCCTATCCAGGGTTCAAAAACAACCACGTAGCTGTGGCTGATCAACATAGTACTTATACCGATCATCCACTCGTTTTTCGGAGGTGACTTTTGGCAACACCGTTCATCACAGTGAAAGGATCGGAGGTCCTAGAAGATGGGTCCTTTGACATTGGCTTTGCTGTTCACACCAAACCCGTAGCAGCCATCTTCGATGAGGATGGAGAGGAGGTGTTCCTCCACGACATAGAGACGGATAAGAGGTGCGTGGGCCACATCAAGATAGCTGGCCCACTAAAGATCTTCGCCACCCCTTGGTCAGAGTGGAGCTAGAGATGGAACTCAAGGAAAAAGACATGGACCCTACGGACAACTCGTTCATTCGCGAAGAGTACCTGGAGGACATGCTCAGAAACGATCTGAAAGGCAGAACGAAAGCTGAGCTCACAGACCGTGTGGTCACCTTGACGAAGGAGAAGAACATGCTGTTCCGTTCCCTCTCCACGATCAAGAAGGATCTGGAGTCCACCCGTTCCGAGCTGAAGAGAAAGTTGGAGGAGACTCAGATGACGATGGAGGGGTACCAGCGCATGTACGAGACCAACGTTGATGCACAACTACTGGAGCGCTGGATGAAGATCTCCCGGTACTATGCACAGATCAACGCCGCTCTCCTGATGATGGTCTAGCTATGCACATCTGCCCACAAGAGGTGATGGCAGTACTGCTGTTGGTGCCGTTCATCAGGAAGGCGTGGCTGTGGCTACGCACAAGGAGAAGAAATGACCAAAACAGAAAAGAAGATGGTCACCACGACACTTCCACAATTCGCCGTCATCGACTACGGAGACACGGTTTTTCTGCTCGGGATAGTTCCAGAGGGAACAAAACCAGATGAGGTGGACATAGATGATCGAGATATCCACAAAGACAATATTTGGATAGTGGGGCTAGACTGGTTTCTTCGATCAACCCCGTTGATGATGTCATGAAATACATCGTCGGGGTTGATGAGGCTGGCATAGGAACTCTTGCCGGTCCTCTAGTCATCACGGCTGCGGCGTTCAAAGACGGCGTTGTGTTCAGCAAACGAATACGTGACAGCAAGACACTGAGCATGGAGCAAAGAGAGGAGTTGGTAGACGAGGTCTACGACAAGGCGTCGTTTGTCATCACGGCGGTGGCTAAATCTTCACACATCAATTCCTCCAGGGGAATTTGGTCTGTGTGGGATGAGGCGATGGCCATGCTGCTAAAGATGGTCACTCTATTTGTCGAAGGAAAGCGATCAGACATCATCGTAGATGGTACGCGCATGGTTCCATCTCTGGTAGGGATCAGGTACGAGGTCAAGGCTGACAAGCGTTTCCAGCAGGTCAGTGCGGCCAGCATCGTAGCCAAGTACGTTCAAACCTCGGCGATGGAAGACATCCACGAGCAGTTCCCAGAGTATGGATTTGATCGTCATCATGGGTACGGGACGGTAGAGCACAGAGAAGCTCTCTCACGTCTCGGCCCCACCTACGAGCACCGCGCTCAATACCGTCCAGTCAAGAAATCCCTCGAAGCCCTGCCAGCCGTAAGGAGACAGGAGTTCGATACGAGGAGTTACTTTGACGAGGGCATCACGTTAACCGTGATCGGAGGACGCCTCAATGGCAAGTAGTGGCCCCATCTCTGGACGTGTCGGATATGTCCGATGGCGAGGAGATTCTGGTTTTTGTGTGGCTACATTCCACGACCTCAAGGGAAAGAGGGAGTTCATCATCGTAGGTGGGCTGCCCGAAGAGGTGAGGGATGGAACGCACCTGATCGTAGAGGGTGAGTGGGTGAATCACCCCAAGTTCGGAAAGCAGCTCAAAGTCACCTCATTGAACTACCCAAACCCAGACAGCGATGAGGGGGTCATTGGATTCTTGACCCAGCTACCTTACATCGGAGACTTGCGTGCTCTTGCCTTGCTTAATCTGTTCGATATGAATCGAGAGGCTCTGTTTCTCACGCTCGAGCACAATCCCACATACCTGACCAAGATGTTGGGAATCAACAAGGCTAGAGCTCAAGAGATTCACACTGAGTACATGAAGCTGCGTGAGGCGGCGGACGCCATCATCTTCCTCAAGTCGTTCGGGTTTACAGACAAGCAGGTCAACAAGGTCAGAGCCTTCGCGGTGACTAAGAACCGGGGAGTTCGCTCTTTGTTCGAGGCAGACCCCTATTCGATCACTGACATTCGTGGGTTCAGTTTCGGTATGGTGGATGACATTGCTACCCGGTCAGGAGTACAGCTCAACGATCCCAATCGCATCAGAGCGGGCATCATCCACGTCGTGGATCGAGAGAAGTCCTCAGGACATTGCTATGTCGAGGAGGATAGGCTGCTCGACCAGGTCAGAGAGCTCGCCATCAACAGGGAACTGGCTGCGGAGAAGTTGACAAATCCCCAGTCCTTTCAGGGACGCATTCAAATAGAGCACCCAGACCGTGTGTACCTGAAGCGCATCCTTGACGCTGAGCTTCAGGTGGCTAGGTCAGTAGCCACCTTGAGGTGGAAGCTGGACTCCACACTAGAGGAGATACTGGGGAAGATGGAGGCTGAGGAGGTCGGCCTCCACCCCAACCAGCTCAAGGCGGTCGCCATGGCCGTAGAGAACGGCCTGAGCATCGTCACGGGCGGGCCGGGCACCGGTAAGACCACGACGCTCAGAGAGGTACTGGAGGTTGTCAGGGGGCTCGGGATGACCTACGTGGCGTGCTGTGCGCCCACAGGCAAGGCCGCTATCCGGATGAAGGAGCAGACAGGGCTACGGGCCAAGACCATCCACAGGCTCCTGGGGCTCTCCAAGGATTTCGATGAGAATGAGGAAGAGGAGAACCTGCCCTACGACATGGTCATCGTGGATGAGGCGTCCATGGTCGACATCGAGCTGATGAGCGCCCTGCTGAGGGTGGTCAAGGAGGGGGCTAGAGTCCTCATAGTTGGGGATGTCGACCAGCTCCCATCGGTCGGACCCGGGTGCGTCCTTCGGGACCTCATTGAGTCAAAGAAGATCCCCGTCACCAGGCTGACTCACATCTTCCGCCAGTCAGAGCACTCTTGGATTTCCATCAACGCGATGGATATTCGAGATGGGAAGATGCCCAACTTGGACGATCCCCGCAGCGAGGACTTTTTCTTCATCGAGTGCGACGACGTTCATCGCATCAGTGACTACATCGTTCAGATCGTAAATGTGGTGCTCCCTGAAGAGCATGGGATCCCAGCATCCGATGTGCAGGTCTTGTGCCCGCAAAGGAAGACACCCATTGGCATCAACGAGATTAACCCGATCTTGCAGTCGGTGCTGAACGAGCCTACTCCTGGCGCCAAGTTCTGGTACTCCGGAGATCATCGGATCTATGTGGGGGACAAGGTCATCCATACTCGGAACAACTACGAGCTGGGCGTAATGAATGGGGAGTCTGGGGTCGTAGAGAAGATCATAGGTGCGGAGGCAGATGATGGGACAGTTGTCGAGCTGTTGGACGCAGATGATGACGAGGGTGTTCTCGAACTGAACGAAGCCAAGAAGGATGCTCCGAAGATGGAAAAGATGGTGGTGAACTTCGGAGACCGATGGGTCCGATACACTCGGGATGACGCCCTAGATCTCCAGCTTGCCTACGCCATCACTATCCACAAGAGCCAAGGATCGGAGTACCAAGCTGTGGTCATTCCGATCCATGAGGCCAATACGTTCATGCTGACCCGCTCCCTCGTGTACACAGGAATCACGCGCGGGAAGAAGTTTGTATTTCTGGTGGGTCAAAAGAAGGCACTCGAGAAAGCCGTCCAGAATGTGAGGGACGAGAAGAGGAACACCACCCTGAAGTCGAGGGTGATCACATACTGTCATGACAAACCTCGGATCGTCAAAGCGAGAGGAGAAAAATAAGATGAGGGAGGCACGGCAGAATATTGAGCAGTTGTCCATTCTCGTCGGCCGGTACTTCGCAGTGAAGTACCGAGGCAACAATGGTGACCTCATCGTCGGTAAAGTCATCGATGTAGACTCTCGTGGTCTCGTCTATCTGACGAATCTCCTGAACGGAAAGCAATCTGTGAAACGTCATCAGGTACTGTTGCGTCGATGCAGGATGGTGTCACGCAAAACAGCGTCGAACATCAGAGATGTATTCAACGAATCTGGGGATAAGCAAGCAGCTCGGGGAAGAGGCAGTGCAGAGTCCTGGTTTTAGGGGTCGCAACGTTCCTAAGACTAAGACGCGGAAGAAGTCGAGGCAGAAAATAGAGTTAAGTTTGGGGGCGCTAGTTATCAAGTACCGAAAGGACTTGATGGCCCTCATAGGAGAATTAGATGGAAGATGATCCTAACTTTGTCTTGGGTATCGAGTTCAACGAGATCTTCGGCACCCCAGATCAACTGGTCATGAAGTGGGGGCTTCGTTGGAAGTTCAACCACGCATACTTCATTGACTATGGAGATGGACCAATGCAGTACATCGTGAATAGGGCGGGCAGACCAACAGAGCACATAGATCGTGTGCTTTCCTTCCACGAAGCCAAGAAATCCATGCTTGCCCATTGGAGGATGAAAGGAGAGGGAGACTGATGGCTTACTACGTCGACACAAATGGGGAAGTTCTCCCCTACATCGGATGTTCAGGTGGGATCTTGTTGTTGGATGGCAGGATCCTCAAGGATACGGATGAGGTCAATACCCGGTTGTTCGCTACCACGGAGTCGGCGAACAAGTTCGGGAACTGGTGAAGGACGATCCCTCTACGGCCAGAGCACGCTTTCGTGATTGGCTAGACAGCCTCAAGGAGAGACAATGAAAATCCCAAGAACAGATTGGCACACCTACTGGATGCTTCAGGCGCACCTGGTGGCTACCAGATCGACATGCGACCGTGGTCCAGAGCTCTTCTTCGACAAGGGTAGGCATGGGGTGGGTGCCGTCATCGTCAAGGACAACATGTCCATCGGTACTGGGTATAACGGATCTCCTCCTGGAGCTCATCACTGCTGTGACCCTGACGAGTTCTTCATGTGTAGACACTGTCGCGGCTACAAGTTCACCGTGTCCCACGGGTATGAAGATGTCAGTTGCCCCATCTGCGAAACATCAAGTGGAGTGGTTTCGTGCACAGGTGGTCACCTCATGGTGGATGGGCACTGCGTCCGCACCATCCACAGCGAGATGAACGCTCTCCTTCAGTGCGCTCTGTCTGGTACGAGTCCCCGTGGATCGAAGATCTATACGACAGCATCTCCGTGTTACGATTGCGCCAAGGCAATCATCAGAGCAGGGATCGTAGAAGTCAGATATGGGATGGAGTACAGCAGCCGATACGGCATGAGTAACAAGGTGGCTGACCTGTTCAGCGACAGCGGAATCGATGTCATTTTCAAGCCCATGGATGGGGTGATCAAGTAGGAGATCGACATGGCTAGAGAGTACAAAGTTCCGGCACACCTAGTCCCTGGCATCCTCAAGCAGTGCGAGGAGCTTGGCGAAAAGATGGGGGAGACCTGGGTAAAGACCCCACTAGGTGTGCTTCATAGTCTACTGGTGCAGGGAGGCGCCAATACCGAAAAGAGTGGTCCGGCAAAAGATGCGGTGGCTAACCGCAAGAGTCTCAAACGAAGATTCACCACGCGCTGAAGGAGAGACAGTGCTGTTGATAGATCCCTATGAGGAGCTCGAGAGACGCTACAGACTCAAGCTCAGGCTGTGGGTCTTCGTATTCTTCATGCTTGGTTTGTTGATCGGTGCGCTACTACGTGGAGGTGGTCATGGCGTACGTCAAGAGAGTGGAGTACTCCCTAGCAGGAGTGCGGATAGGAACAGCGGGCAGAAAGCTACTCAGCCTGCTGGGGTGCGAAGTCGAGACATACGTCGATGAGAATGACAAGAGTCCTGAGACACCACACGGTACTCTAGCCGTGAAGGTGCGTTTCCCATCGGGTGTCTTGATCCACGAGCCTCGAGGGAACCGGACAGCGTCCGGAAACAAGAGGAAGGGTGTGCAGGCCCAGAAGGGCGCCTACGGAGCTCGGTGGAGGTGGGATGACCACGACTGCTGGGTCAAGTGGACATCTGAAGTGAGGTACTCAGGCGGGACCATCCCGGTTCAGTTCAGTCAGATTTCGGTAGATGGGGAAATGCGGGCAGGGTCACTCCTGCCTGCATGATCTCCGGGGGCGCACACGCGCCCCAACTTACCTCCGAACTATCCCTTCATCACTGGTATAAGAAACCTGATCAATCAAACAGGAGAGGTTTTGCTATGCTCGATTTCTACCGATCAACGGGGGGAAGACAGTTCATCGATGGAACCATGAAATCCATCGCCACATCTCTGGGGAAGCTGGTCAAGCTGTTGGAAGACGAGGCACACAAGAAGGATACACCGTCTGATCTTTCCGATAAGTATCCGATGTTCCCGAACACTGTGGCGCAGAGGATGCAAGATTCATTTGGGAGCTTCATCAGTCAGACGGATACATCTTCGTTCTATGTCAGGCCACCCAAAGAAGAGTGGGCGGTAGTGGATGAAGGGGTTCTACATCTGAAGGATGGGATCCAGTTCTACCACTTGAAGATGCACATCATAGCACTACGGGTGATCCGAGATGACCGAGGCATCTATGTTGCTTACAACGGCGTATACAACAACACGGTGACAGGTCTTCATGGTCTAGACGAGGCTCCAGATGAGTTCGAGACCACCGTCATCCCAGGACATGATGGCTTGTGGGTCATCTACGCAACGCCATTCAAGGAGTAGTCATGTACGAGTCTGAAAACTATGCTGCCCAGCTACAGCAGGCGAAGAAGGATGTGATCTCAGGGCATGTGTCCGACGTGGAGAACATGGTCCTCAACAATGAGATTGAAGACCTCTCTCGGTTGTTCGCCAGTCTCTTGGGCTTGGACAACTACACCCTGGACGATCTCAAGCTGCGGTGGGGAGCCTACATCGAGGACAGGCCATGATCGGGGACAAGGCAACAGAGAAGCAGAAGCAGCTCATCCGACTGGCCAGGGAGATCGGAGACACTGACAAGGAGCTCTTGCTGAAGGTGCGGGGGATGCTGCCTGGCGTGCGGGAGTGGGGAGTGCTGACTTACGCCAAGAAGCAGCTCAATGATCTTCATTTCCTGCTGGGGATTCTAGAGCATGAGGTCATGAAGATGGAGGTGGGGAAGCCTACGAGGCTTGAGTTCTTGATCCAGAAGATGATGGATCTTGCTCCGTTCAAGATCTCCTTGGATAACATGGATAGTGTTGATGGATCTGTCACGGTCTACACCCGGCTGAAAGAGATGGCTAAACATGACCAGTCCATCAACGGTGCTATGTGGGAAGCACCTGGTGATCTGGACGTCGCCTACGCCTGCATCATGGATGAGCCTGGCCTGGTGCAGAAGCTCGAGGCAGAGGGGTACGTCGTAGATGAGGACGACTACTGTCGTTCCGACAGTTGGGATGAGCTGCGGGAGAACAATCCCGAAATGGAGGTGGTGTAATGCAGGTGAAACTATGCCTAGAGATGGACGTCATTTCTCTTGATGAAGACGCGGAGGGGGAGCTCTACCGCGTCTTGAACACGGTGCCCACCAAGGTACTGCGGCAGATGGCCAGAGATCCTAGCTGCGTGTGTACTGCCCCAGAGGTAGACGACGTCTTGAAAGATCTGAAAGGAAACAACATTGGGTATGTGTCCGTTGCTATGGACTCCCCCATCGACACGAGGTCGCATGAGTTCGAGGATGATGAGAAGCAAGAGATCATTCGAGACCTCCTACCTACCATCTACTTGGCTGAGAAGGCTCAGGCTAAGGTAGAGCTCGGGTATTTGCTGACTACGGCTGGGCGCTACCATGTACAGGTACAGCCGGGTCATGGCGTTGTTTGCCCCAGTCTCTGTCAAACGACAGGGAGCTGGACATTCCTGATCGATAGCTGCCCATCGGGCACCATTTTCGTGCGAAATCCCAACCTGGAGCGGGAGATTGCACGCACCCGAAGTTAAAAGGACAAAGTGACAAGATGATCAAGAAGTATGTGTTGGGATTCGCCTTCAAGTTGGAGACGAGGGAAGTTGTCCTCATCGAGAAGATGCTCGAGGACAGCAAACGGTACTTGAATGGCATTGGTGGCAAGATCGAGGCGAATGAGTGTGCTCGACACGCCATGCAGAGGGAGTTCAAGGAGGAGGTCGGGATCTACATCGGATCAGATCGGTGGAACTACTTTGGTTCGATGGGTAGTGACACCACCACCGCACCTTGGGCCTGTGAACTCTTCACCACTGAACTCGAAGATTTCGAGATGTCCGATGCCTGGAAAAAGTCTCACGCGGACGAGTACATCGATACGAGTAGCAGTGAACCCCGCATCCAAGTGGTGAGCCCTCTCGATGGTGTGATCAGTGAGAAGTACGCTATGCGTGGCGTGTCTTGGCTCATCCCTATGGCCTACGAAGCACTCGTCATTTGTCCGACTCTAAAGGTCGACATCAAATACTGATGCGGGCCTACACTGGGCAGACTCGGTCAGCTTCGCTGATCAAGAGACTTACCGAAGGTGGAATCGGGGAGTGTACCTGTCGGGGTGAGATGCCTCCTAGACGCACTCCCTGGTTCTACGACAACGGAGCCTTCAAGGACTGGCGCAACGGGCAGGAGTTCAACACAGTCAGGTTTATGCGAGACATGAGCAAGATCACAACTGACATCGAAAAGGGGTGGAACACGGCTCCAGACTTCATCGTCGTCCCAGATCTCGTTGCGGCGGGTGTGGAGAGTTTGGATGAGAGTAATGGATGGCTGGAGTGGTTGAAGGATCGGAACGTCCCGTTATACCTAGCAGTGCAGGACGGGATGACCACAGAGGAGGTAGCCCCGCTTATCGAGTTTCAGAACTATGGCGGGATCTTCGTGGGTGGGACGGTGAAGTGGAAGAGGGAGACAGCAGCAGTGTGGTGTGAGTTGGCAGCTTGGATGGACGTGCCAGCTCACATCGGACGGTGTGGTACGGACAAGAAGGTGCTGTGGGCCTACAGCATTGGAGCGTCGAGCATTGACTCGAGCTTCCCCCTCTGGTGCAGCGACTACATGAACAAGTTCATCGCTGCACTAGATCTATGCAACTCTGCCCAGCAGAAATGCGGAGGTGTGCGATGAGAGAGCGAAAGAAGATCAGCAATCTCAACGAATGTGAGGTGTGTTTCAGCCGTGAGGATCTGAAGGGACGGATAGGAAGTAATGGCCGCATCTATTTCCTGTGTGGTCAGCACGCCCGGATCCAAGAGGTGCTCTTTCAGGGCATAATGAGGGACTTCAGCATCATGGAAGCGGAGATGGAGGGATCTGATGACTGACGCCTGCCCGATCTGCGGTATCAGAAGGGAAGGGCCCGATTGTGACAAGTGTGGTTTCATCGGGCTTGAGAAGGTGAAATACGCGTACTGTGGTGAGTGTAGGCCAGAGGACTGGCCCGTCGAGCTCTCTGGGCTCTTCATCAGTGGGGACGACCCCAGCCTGATACAGCAGTGTGACTCTTGCAACATCCACAAGGATGACGAGCAAGCGGGGCGAATCCTAGCCACCTGGCTCAACCACAAGTTCATCAGTTGGGTGTCCATCGACGATGGGGACCAGCCCAACAGAGTGATGCTGCGGTGTGATCACTACCCGGCATGGTCTGGAGATCCCTGTCTGTATCCGAGAGATGTGAGGGTGTGTTGGGGAGGGTACAAGTCTGGATCGGTGGACTTGGATTGGTTGATGAAGAAGGTGTTGGCGGGAGACAAGTTCTGATGGATCTGGGCTCCCTACTGCGAGATAGTAGGGAGCCCAGTCCAGAGGAATCCAATGAAGATCGACATGCCGACACTCCAGTTCTTTCTCTTCATTCAAGCGGTTGTTCTCGTCCTCTACCTTGCCGCATCCAACACGAGGAAATGGCTACGTCGTAAGAGGAAGGGCATAGCTGTCTTGAAGGATGCCACCCTCATCCGTATCGATGTGCACTACCACACAGTAGACAAGGCGGCGGATGGCACACCTCCAGGATTCAGGGTGGAAGTAGAGGCTGGGAGAGGGTGTAGTCTGAAGAAGGCGACGGCCTTCTCCTTCCTGACAGCGATGAAGATGGTCCGCAAGGCCACTATAGACCAAGGGGTGGTAGCGAAGATCATAAAGTTCTAGGAGAAGGTATGGCTTTCCGTCCATGTGTTGGTTGTGGCTACTGCTGCAAGAAGGTTCCTTGCCCTATGGGGGTAGCAAGACAGATCAGCTTCCAAGCTCCGTGCTCATTCTTGAGGTTCGAGCATGGGCGTCATTGGTGTGGACTCGTAGTGGATGAAGAGGATGACCGAGCTCGCATCATCATGGTAGACGATCTGGCCATTGGTGTGGGGTGCTGTTCCCCCCTCAACTCGGACAGGCTAGAGTTGTTGGATCGAAAGCGAGAGGAGAGGGTGAGAGATGGCGAGTAGAAAGTGGCAGTTCGGGAAGTACACATTCAACACGGACACGAGGAGTAAGCTACACAGGATGTGTGAGGAGCTGAAGCAGGAGTTCCCAGATCTCGTTATGGACCGCAAGAGGACTGTGTGGTGGGAGTGGGTTCGCTACGTGTTCATCCTGATCTTCACGTTTGGGGGCAATCGCAGGTATCTCAGTGTCTTCACCTCTACGAGCAAGAACCGGATAGACTTTTCAGATATCCATCATGAACAGTTGCAGTCCGAAATGATTGGAAACCATGATCGGATATATCGGTTGCTGATGCATGAGCGTGTGCATCTGCGTCAATTTGCCAAGTACGGATCAATACTGATGTCACTAGTGTACCTCCATCCCCCATTCATCGGGTTGGCATATGGCAGAGCCATGATCGAGAAGCCAGCATACTTGGTGTCCTTGCAATGCATGTGGGAGGAAGATCCACTCAGTGTCACTGGGCACAAGTTGTTGACTACGGGCGGCACTTACAAGGACTGGTGGGTCTCACAGTTCGCAGGTCCAGCGTATGGGTGGATGTGGCCTTTCAAGAAGACCATTGAGGGTTGGTACGAGGCTGAGCTGTTTCGCTTGAGAGGAGGGTCTACCCGATGAGAGAGGAGGACATGGCCAAGACGGTCGTTCGTTGGCTGAAAATGAAGGAGTGGGAGGTCTACCAGGAAGTGTCTCTGTATGGCAAGTGCTGCGACATCGTGGCCGTCAAGGGGGATACGATCTGGGCCATCGAGTGCAAGGTAAACTTGGGGGTGCACGTGCTCGAGCAAGCCTATTACTGGAAGACCTTGGCTCATCTCATCTCTGTGGCCGTACTCAAGCCAAAAAAAGGGAGATCTGCATTCCTCTCTATGGTGATGAAGGACTACGGGATTGGCTGCTTGGACGTAGGATCCAGCTATATCAATCACTGTATGGACAGCTTACTCAAATACGCTGTCAGAGAGACACAGGGGGAGAAGAATCCGTCGATCAAACCGGATCTAAAGCGCGTACTGAGAGAAGAACACAAGACGTGGGCGGCTGCGGGAAATGCGAACGGTAAGAGGTTCACACCATTCCAGGCGACAGCGGAGAAGGTCAAAGATTTGGTCAAGGCAAGATCTCCAATCTCCATGAAGGAGATGCTGGAAGATCTGGACCATCACTACGCCTCCAAGGCATCGGCTCGGCAGTCTTTGAGGAAGCTCATCGAGTCTGGTGTCATCGATGGAGTTCGCCTGAAACAAGAGGGGAAAGCTCTCATCCTCGAGGCGTGCTGAGCCGAAGATACCGACATTCGTCGGTATAAGATCTCCGCTAGACCAAACTCTTAGCAAAGGAGGGTTTTGTGCGGGGTTATCGAGATGAGGATGTTCATCGGGAAGACGATGAGGGATCTGAACCTGCATACCTGGGGCAAGCTCGCGTTTTGTATGTAACTGCGAACGCACTGCTGTGCTTGTTGAAAGACAGGAAGTACTGGATACCAATCAGTGTGATCCACGACGACAGTGAGGTCTACCAGAAGGGTGACGAGGGGAGACTCGAGGTCAAGTCTTGGTGGGTAGACAAGTTGCCAGAGTTCGAGGCTGAAGAGCGCGAGACTAGATCGAGACAAAAAGACGAAAACAAGGACAACGCTGTGCAGAAGAAACGGATCCGGTGGTAGATATGACTGAGGGCGATATCAAGTATGTAGTGGTGAGAGTAGATGGACCGGGTAAAGAGATCCCTGTTCGAGTGGGGGACACGCTGAAGAAAGCTGGCGACTTTGTGGACGCCGCTCTCAAAGCCAAACCGAAGGAAGAGGAATATCCTCAGTTCAAATTTTGGGAGGTGATAGCACTATGAGAGAGAAACTACCGTGTGGGTGTGTGACAGTCAGTCCGCTCCACCTGAAGATCATCAGGTTCATTCCTGAAGGAATGACTGAAGGCACCAAATCTGTCGTCTCGTACTGGGACATCGTCTATTTCTTCACTGATCATAATATCAGTACGGAGCAAGAGATTAGCGATGCCTTGGATGATCTCATCAACCATAAGGTGGTGGGAGATAAGGACGCAGACAGGTTCTTCCTTACTGACAAGGGGATCGAGCTGTACATCGCCATGACGAGGGGCATCAAGGAGGAGTAGTATGTGCGCCACCCAGTACAACCGGGTGAAGGTGTTCTCGGCCACCATGGCTAAGGACCGAGAGACTCTGGGGGACAAGGTGACGGAGTGGCTCCGCACCTACAACGGCCAAATCCTAGACACACAGATCAAGCAGAGTAGTGATGCAGCTTTCCACTGCTTGTCGATCATCCTATTCTGCAAGGACGAAATCAAAACCAAAAGGACGAATAGACCCAATGGAAACTCAGCAGGACATAGCCCGCCCGGATAGCAGTCGTCTCCTGACGACCGTGTCACTCACCACTACGTTGAGGGCACGCTACATGGTCCCAGATCTGACCGTGGACAACCTGAACACGCTTCTCAAGCAGCTCAAGACAGGCACGGGAATCATCGTGGTCGTCAACGTCAGTCAGGTGACGTTGGTGATCGAGAAGGACCTTCTACAGAGCGTAGAGGAGGTGCTGCAAGTAGGTTGTAAGCCGGGGGAGATCTCCTATAGGTTCGTGAACATATGGGAGAGGGGTGAGGGGTCGTGAGGAAGAGGGGGCCTCCCTCGGAGTTCGAGGAGAGGCGTGTGTCAGAGATAGATCCGCAGCTAGGACTTCATGAAGTCCAGAAGCGGCTCAATGAGATGTTGGTCGGCCTGCGGTATGTCGAAGACCTCAAGTTCTTTGCCCGGAAGTTTGGTCTCCATTATTTGAAGATTACGCGCATGGGACGTAGAGATCTCACAGCGTGGATCAAGGAGAACCATCCATCTGTGGTAGCTGCAAAGGAGTTAGGGAAGTGACGGACAAAGAAAAGATCGAGGTAGAGGACCGCTCAGGTAGAAACTTCCTGGCGAAGATGCGGATCATGGTTGACGTGGACGTGAAGTGCACTGGAACAGAGGGACTCATAAGCTCGAGAGAGGCAGCAGAGTTCCTCTCTCATGTGAGCAATATGTGCAGGCCACTCGTGAACGGTCAGGGAGCCACATGGCATGTGGAGGATGTGACAGTGGACACGTTTCCGCCATCCAGGGACATGCTTTCGTCCCCGCACGGAGCCATGATGTTCCTGTACCAAGCGATCAAGTCGTTGGAGATCTGGTCCAACATGATGGCGATGCTGCACAGTCCCTTGAGTTGGCTGTTGGACACCTCTGAAGATTTGAAATACATCGAAGACAACATCAAGGACTACGTGTCTGACATGGCCAAGGCCATAGACGACAACAAGGATGTCAAGGAGCACACCAAAACGTGCGAGAAGTGTCGAGACTTCTTCACGCAGTTCAAACGGGAACACGCAGCCTTTCTAGATCTGGGGGAGGTGTCTGCGTCTCCCTTGGGGGTCGAGCCCCCTGGAAAAGATCGAGAGTGCAACTGATGATCCATCGGTTCGTAGGTGTGGACTGGGCCACGAGTGGGGTCACAGTCATATCCACTATCATGATCGAAGATGACGGGAAGCCTGTCATCGAATCCATCGAGGTCAGGAGGGACCATGGACGACAAGAAGGAGAAGGATGCGTTCGAGAAGGAGATGGACAGGCTCGAGAGGATGGCCAAGGAGGGGGCGGGGTACCTCAGGTCACAGATACTCCCAGCGACACATAAGGAGGTTTCAGACCTAGCCACCAGAGCCGCTCAGGGCGACGCAGCGGCGTTCCGAGAGCTGGACGCACTTGGTGGGAGGTACGAGGCTCCCAAGCGCCAGGTGGTCCACAGGGAGGGCTCCTACACCCCGCCAGACCCCAACAATCCCAAGAGCATCGACGAGCTCCGCATCAAGCGGGAGTTCAGCGCGGAGACAGTCAGGGAGTACATCAGGACGGTCACGGGCACACTGCCCCCAGGCACCGCCATGATGCTCTTCGTCATGCTGCTGACCAACTACCAGGCGTACATGAACGTGTTCACGGGGATCCTCAGAAGACAGGTGCTGGAGCACTACGTCTTCTTCCGTGACTCAGACCCCTGGACACAGAACAACATCCTCCACGGACTCCGTCAGTGGTTCCACGATGAGGCCAGCTTGCGCTTCATCGCGGGGTATTCAGCCACGGCTAGACAGCTAGATCGAGCAAGAGCAGCAAAGGAAGAGGCGGAGATCAAGGAGTTCGAGGATGTCTGTAAGGCATTCGAGGAGATCCATGAAAAAGAGGACAACGCTCGAAGGGTGATGTCCGTCGTCAAGTCACTCGAACAAGAGGAGGATGATCGTGGATAATGGAGAGATCATCAATAGGGCTAACATCACACGAAGCACGAGTCGGGAGGCGTATCAGTCTCTCATCGCGTCTGGTTCGATCACCAAGGACCAGAAGGAAATTGTCACGTGGCTGTACCAGAACGTAGAGGGTACACGCAACGAGTTGGCGGCGGCCCTCAACAAGAATCCGAATGACACATCGTCTCGTCTACGGGAGTTGTGGCGTATTGGCGTGGTGGAGATCGTCGGTAAGGGCAAGTGCAGGGTGTCGGGCCGTACCATCTCGGTGCATGCGTTGACTGGCAATCAGCACAACGGCAAGCGATGCAAGCTTAAGGTCCTGCCGATCAAGACCTTGACTGTGTCTCGTTGTGACTCCTGTGCTTTCCTCAATAACTTCCAAGATGAGAGGAGCGGGGAGATGTCGGCGAATTGCTGGCTGGACGACAAGGTGTTCGTGATCGAGGATGAGCAGCCCCATGACTGTCCGCTGCGCACGAGCAGGTATGTTGTGGTGGGTGATCTCACTGGGCGTTAAGTTCGACGCCACCATCTCCGACGGCGCTATAGGTAGTACAAGCCACAAGAGACTGATCTGGATCTGAGCCCCCCAAGATGGAGGATCATAGTGCACTTAACTGAGAGCCACGACTGTGAGAAGGAGTACTGGCGGCATTGCGCCCATTGTGTGTCCGGCGACCCGGACGCAACCTTTGAGTACCTCGAGCATGATGTGCTGGGCGTCTGTACCGAGGTCAAGATCAACTACCCAGACGGCTCTTCTTCCATGCTGGTCCGTGGCGTGGATGGGTGGCAATTCCTGGAGTCGTACAGGACGGACTGCGCCACTGCGGCGGGGATGTATAATCCATGACTGTTGATGAAAAACCGAAGGCTGGAGACAATGAGATCTCACTGGAAGCCAGAATCATCCCCAAGATCATCAATGTGGCGGTCCTTGCGGTGAAACCGCATGTGGAGAAGAAGGTCGCCATCTATGAGCTGGTAGATCTATGCAAGAACCTGACGTGTGAGCTGGACGCTCAGCGTCTCTTGCTACATCTGCCCGCCAAGGTGGTCGTGCCTTCTCACAAGCTGGGGCGCTTGAAGCGCAGCTTTGAGACGCAAGAGTACTTCCACTATGAGAGGGTGATGGGGAATGGGCGGACAGTGTGGGTGACGGTGAGGGGCGCGTTGACAGATCCAGGAGAACTCTTCGCTTATGCCTACGTCATCCTAGACCTTTGGGCGAAGGAGTTCACGGACGCAGAGATCAAGCTCTCTGATGGATCTGCCATCACGTTTGATCATAGGCCATGAGAAAGCCTGTCTGTGTACAGCATAGGGATGGTTGGTGTGCGACGAAACGAACCAAGGTGCCTAAAGAGGAGGAAGATGACAATGAACCTACGCTCTGTGGGTACTTCGTAGTCCTCCCCTACGGATTCGATAGGCGCACACCAACCTGTCCCGACTGCAAAAAGATCATAAAGGAAGGAGCTTAGATATGACTGGAGGTGACTCCAATAAGGAGGCGTGCCGTCGGCACTACCTCAGGTTCAGAAGGACAGTCAAGATAACCAGAATGTCTTCTGGACCAAACCTTCAGAACATTTCGGTCCCCGGGCACGAGTACCAACCAAAAGGGTATCCCTTGCTCCACACAAACACTGATCACACAGAGGTGGAGATCTGGCGCAGGCATATGGGATCAAATGTCAAGTTAGATCTTGGTGTGTTGTATGGAATAGGAGTGGATCATGAGTAAGAAGGAGTCGATCGAGGGGGAGACGTGGGTGTTGTGCCGTACCACCATCCAACCTGTTCTACGGCTAGAAGACGGCATGGTGTTGGCCAAGGGAAGTGTCCAAGAGATGCTGGACTGGATGAAGGAAAACACATGACGCTGGTATTCAATGAAGTTGAAGAGTGCTGCTTGTACGAGTACGGCTGCGTTGCCAGGTACGACTTCTACTTGGAGCACAGACTAGCAGGACACACTGTGAGCTTGGAGGTGGCGAAGAGTTGGTTGGAAGAGAGGGAACAGGACCGTCCGATCAGACTCGCACGTGTAACGATGCGAACGCTGGATGGGGTCGTGACCATCGGATCTGTGACGCCCCCTGCGACCGTAACCAAGTGTGCACATTGCGAAGAGGTGATCGAAGACGTTCATGTGAGAACGGCGTGCCATGGGTGTGGTGGCATTATCTGCAACTCGTGTGCAGGGTGCGTGTTGAGTGAGGGCAGGAAGAGTAGAGGAAGGGATCCCATGTTCATCTCTAGGCTCGCTCATGCCATCCAGATGAAGTTGACACAGTATGGGGTTGATCTTCACAGCAAAGAGGTGATCTCCATGTACGATCTCGCTGTTGATGTGGGTATGGACGCCGATACGTTGGATGACATCTTGACTGAAATGGCGGAGCTGTGGAGAAGGCAGGGATGATCTCTGGGTCTTACTACAACTGGACTCTATGCAAGAAATACTACGGGGAGCTGTCGTACTTCTATCCGTGGAAGTTCGCGCACAATCCGGCCAGAGATCGAACCAAGTCCTGTACGTGCACACAGTGTCGGAGGAGTTGGGCGGAGGAGAGACGGAGAAGGGGAGACGAGAACGTAGCACTGTCTACAGGGTAGTGCAGTGTGCTGGGGGGGACCAACAACAACAACTTGCCCAGTATGGAGGGTACAAAGTGACCTATAGAGGAATGATGATCATCCTGCGTGGCCTGCCGGGTAGCGGGAAGAGTGACTTTGCTGCAGAGCTGAAGCACCACATCGAGGGTACGGGCGGCGAAGCAACGGTATGTAGCTTGGATGACTACTTCACAGTGGATGGTGTGTACCACTGGGATCCTTCCAAGATCAAAGAGAACGTCATCAAGCTGGAAGACGATCTACGAAGAAATATGAACCGCAGAGTTGGTACGATCATCGTGGCCAACACTCACTCGAGACTGCGGGAGTTCCAAAAGTACATCGACATGGCGGTGGCCCATGCGTACAAGGTGCGAGTCCTCACCGTCGAGGCTCCTGTATGGGAGTGCCTCAAGAGACAGAGCCATGACGTGCCGACCGACTCCGTACTGAACATGGCCCAGCGGTGGGAGTCCATGGCACCAAAGAGTAGTGTGGATCATCTGGCCCAACTGACCAATCACGTCGCCAACCTGACGGTGAGCATCGACGAGATCAAACGTCACTTGGAAAGGTCGGGTAACTGATGGACGAACCACTAAAGAAGGAAGAGGAAGAGGAGGAGAACGTTCTGTCGGAAAGCCACGATGAGCTACTGCGTAAGATCAGTAGTCTGATGGGCTACAACGACATGCAACGCATCCGTACCTTTTACGATCTGGCGCAACACCTCAACCTAAAAGTCGTGATACCACACGACGCTCGGTGCAAGAAGTGTGAGCGTCCGCGTCTGCCTCATGGCCAACTGTGCGGAGAGTGCGAGGTCGTTGCCATGCAGGCGTACAGTGACGCCCCCTCCTCCATGGAGGTGGAGCTGCGGAAGGCCGTGTACAACGTCTGGGAGGACGACGCGGTTCAGTTTCCTCGTCTCATCATGGAGATCAAAGCTTCACTGAGTTCATCGGTCTTCCACACATTGGAAAGAGATCTTGGTGTCTCCATGAATGTGGGCGTGGATGCGATCAGGCTTCTTTTCAAGAGGGCTGAAGAAGCCTTCGATCTATACCAGTCTGAGGCGATGAGGGAACCATGAAGACCTTGAAGTCAGAGAAGGCTGCTCTATCAGCGGCCATCAGATTGAGGGACCTGTGTGTCTCCACTATCGGAGGTGAGTGGCATACGTTCCATGAACGGATCGCCTACAATGCGTGGAAGTACTGGGTATCTACGAACACACCGAACTTCATCTTGAAGATCTGGCCGATGGACAAGAAGGAGTACGTCGCAGTGGTTGCCAGGTATGAGCTGTACTGGTCTGCCAGGGGGACGACTCCTTTCGAGGCGTGCTTCACGGCGATGCGGGAGATACAGAAAGATCTCATTCCACGGATGGAGTTGTGTGCCGAGTTCGGCAAGTACATGGACGAGTGCCCGGCTGGCATAGAGAATATTCGCCGTATGAACAGGCAAGAGACCAGGCCGGAGCCGGTGAATCGGCTTGCCAGAAAGGTGAAGACGTAATGGCTAGGACGCCAACTAGGAAACCAAAGAGGTTCCAAGATGTGGCCAAGTCGATGCCAGCTCGAGTGGGGGAAATCTGGTTGGTCTGGTTGCAGTACTGGGGCCGACTCAAGTATCAGCGCAAGCTGGCGTCACTGAAGTTAGATGTGAATTGACCCGACTACGGGCAAAAGGAAGTCTCGGCTGGTCAACACGGGGAGGGACAACACCTCCCCGGTTCTTTTTTGCTCCGCAACAAGTCCAGATCATTCGGTATAAGAACTACATAGGAGGTTGATCTATGTACGGTATGAACAAGGACATGAGGAGATACATCCTCAAGCAGTTCTACATCAGTGGTGCTGCACTGATGGCGATCGGGATTGTCTTGACTGTGCTTGTCATGAACGGATGCAAGAAGAGTCAGATCAAGGATGGTGGGTGGCTCATCAAGCACAAGCTGCCGGGAGAAGAGTACCGCTGCTGGAGGACCCTCACCCTCAGTCGCGAGCTAGATCTTCTTCAGACCCACGGCACCACAGGCACGGCCATCTACTTTTTCCCTGATGGGTTGGCTCTGCGTGTGAAGGTCACGGACAGTTTGGGATGGAAGTCAGCGGCAAAGATCATCGGGGTGGATCTGGCCAAGTGCCAGGACTTCTTCACTACGCCGGACAAGGCGCTAGCAGAGAGGAGAGAGTGAACCAACCCCATAAGTTGGCTGAGCAAAGCACTTGCTCTCACGATCTAGTGGATTCCGTCCTGATGAGGGATGGATTGGATGGGCTGGATTGGTTTGAACGTTCCATTCAGTTCAACTGGGATAGAGAGGTACACCAGGACATTTGGGACGACATCAACGTCACCAGAGCGGTAGAAGGGCTGGCTCCGTTCAACGTAGGCGGGACATACGTTGATCTGTTCTTGCAGCACCAACCACAGTCGGTCCTGAAAGTTGGACACTACCGATTGTCCAACTTTCAGGACTATCCTGTCCTTGTTCCTCAAGGAGATCTGTTCATGAACTATGTTGCCTTCCGGTTGACCGATTTCGTCCCGCTGGCAGCATCGATCTTTGATGGTTACTGTGACCGAAGAGATCATGTCATGGGAGACGGTAGGGTTGCTGGTCATAGATGGACACACGTCAAGAGTCTAAAGCAAGACCAGAGCCTGTTCATTGTTCGGGTGCCGAGAGACAGGGGTCCAATTATTCTCACCCAGAAGATCACAGCACGGAATTATGCACACACGCCTGAGTATCAAAGTCTCAGGAACAGGGCGCACCAAAGGAGTGAGTGATTTGGAAGAGTTTACACAAGAATATCTCATGAAACGGAGGATGAGAGATGAGTGACCGATCAAAGGTAGGGTTCTTGGAGGCTAGTGAGGAAGAGCAGCTCAACAGAGTGAGAGCTTGGCACGCTGGTGGGGGATTCGGAAAGCATCTGTACGAGTTCCTGGGGCTGACCCAGGAGGAGTACAGTGCGTGGGTCGAAGACTCCAAAAACAATAATCCACTTCGTAGTGATCTACACTACAGCGATGGTACTCCAGCAGACCTCTTCGCACTCGCAGACGCCGAGCGCTTTCAACGGATGGCTCTGTCGATGAACTATGATTGGACGCTCAAGGAGGCGTTCAAGAACTGGGAAGAGTACTCCGAGGACATGAATGCAGGCTGGATGGGGATGCCAAAGAGACCGGCGGACATCTGGATCACCTGGTTGAAGTATCGGGGGCGCAAGAAGTACCGGGAAAAGTACTTGAAGCTAGGTGAGACAGAGAGCCAAGACGAGCGACGGGTCCAGGAAATCCTACAGAATGTCGTTGGTAGTCTTCGTCGTGAGTCTCTCGCTGAGCACTACGAGAAGATCATGACCCAGCCCATGCAATCTGAAACTGTGTTGCTGCCGTATAGCCTACGCAGCGCTTTTCCGAAGCAGTTCAAGAGGAAGTTCGTGATCAACGACGCTGGCGATGTGGAGCTTGGTCTTGATCAGGACCATGTGCTCCTGATCAACGCTGGTGATGAGGGCATCTGCCTGGATGTGTGGAAGGGGGGTGGGGAAGAGCCTTGCTGGTGCTACCACACCATGTACAACGACATGATCCCAGAGCCAGAGCCAGAGCCTGAGACAGAGAAGTCGAGTTGCATCTGGCCGCACCACGTGGACAAACCCCTCGTGGTCTATGATAGGGAGTCTTACGATAAGTACTTGAGCGGGGAGTACAAGCTGCCCGCTAGGTGTCTTTGTGGATCTGAGGTACGCTACAAACGCCCGCAGATGATAGCTCTGTCTCTGGACGGGCAATGGACAGGGGACGTCATTTTGGAGCTCCCGCTCCCCATAGTTCAACTCAACATCGATCTCCTACAGTCGGAGGAAGACAATGGAAGAGAAGCAAATGAACCAACTGAGTGACACGGTTCGTGTCGTCACCGCTCCCGGTACCGAGGGCAGTGAGGCAACGAAGGTGGCCAAAGCCCAGGCCAAACGGAAGAAGGGCACAGGTACCCCGGCCCCGGCTCCCAAGGTCGAGGAGAAACAAGAGGAGCCCACGAAGGAAGAGCTCGAGGCACTTCGTGTGCAGAATGCTCAGGTGGTACTGGATGAGATGGAGAGATGGCCGGCAGAGGTGCTTGCTGCGATCGGCGAGGACCATCCATCCAGTGAGGCGTTTCTCAAGGGTCCGAGTCACCTCATCGGTGCCTACATGCACATCGCCCGGACCAATATCGACCGACAAGCTCGCGATCTCGCTCGTGCGGAGGAACTGGGTACTGCGAAGAAGCTGAGCGAAATCGACAGGGGTCTGAGCGCTCTACGGGAGAACTTCCAGAAGACAAAGAAACAGCAGCTCATCTCCCTCCGCAAGCAGCGGGACAAGGAGATGCGTGAGGCTTCCGAGGAGGTGCGGAACAGGTATCGCGCCCTCATCAGGGACGTGGAGAACCGTGACCTGCCCACGGAGGTCCAGGTGGCGGAGCAGAAGGAAGCGGATGTCCAAGCAGAGTACCGTGGCGCTTGTTCGGGAATCGAACTCTCGGCTGACATTGTCCGAGATATGATCAGTGAGATCGCGGAGGGTGCGGACAACTGGAAGATTCATCAGAGATCGGCGAAAAAGAGGGCTCGAGAGCTGAAGAAGTCGAGGAAGCCCACGTAGATTGTTTCGGGGCGGGCAGTTCACGGAGGGCTGCCCGAAACGAAGTCCTGTCGGCTCAGGTCCTAGAGGGTGACATCCCCGGTGCGTCGGAGGTATAGTCGACCCATGTCCGCCAAGAGCATGGGTGACAAAGGTCGCCCGAGAATTCTCGCACTCGATCTAGATGGGACCCTCCTGTCCTATGATGGGAACTGGGCGTTGAATGAGTTCGGTGAGGTCTTGCGTGGATGGCTCGAGGAGCTCGGGACACTTCGAGAGAATGGATGGAAGATCGTCATCTGGTCTTGTCGCACCGATACCGCAGAACTCAGAGCGCATCTAGACGCGCAAGAAGTCCCTTACGACTACATCAATGAACATCCCTGGAATGGGTCGGACAACCCGCGTAAGATCCAGGCCGATGTCTATGTGGACGATAAGGCGATCAGTTTCGAAGGCATCCCGACAGGGATGGCCAACCGCATCATGAACTTTCAGGCGTGGTGGAAGAGTCCTTGGGTGTAGATACTCTCCCCCTTCTAGGGGAGACCGTGCCAGTCGGAAGCTGCTGGCCTCCTTTCTAATTTTGATCTACCGTGCTTGAAGGTGGCCCAATGAACGAGCCTGCGTTGAGACCTATGAAAAATACACGATCTGTGTGTGGTATGTGGAGAGTTGGATTCCATCTAGACTCTCTCACCATGCTTGGTTGGCTCTCAGGTCTCATCGAGATCCACGATATCTTGTGGGCTGAGAGTAAGGACGCCATCGTCTTTACGGTGAAGAGCTTGGACAAGACCGGTCAGCTCTTCAACCAACCGGGTGGGCTCATAGCACGTCAGGTAGACAAGCCAACCTACAGTGGGCAACCGCTGTTCGTAGAGCGCCCACAAAGGAGCGACATGATCGAAAAAGGAGAGAACTGATGCAAATCATCGTCAACACGATGTCCGGTGAGCGCTACTACGGCACCGTTCACTTGACGCCCGAGCAGCTCAACATTCGGATGGACTGTAAGGAGTCATTCGATCTTCATGAGGTATACCAGATTGTCACCCTGTCTGTTCCATTGGGCATGGGGCAGGTCACTCGAGTGACAAAGATGGCGAACCCGGACTTCGCAAATCAGTTCGTGCCCCTCATGCGTGTGTTGGCATCGTCGTGGTACGAGCCGGTGGAGGATTCCAAGGAAAACATCGACAGGGAGCTCTTGGAAGCCAAGGTGAGGTACGAACAGGCTGTGGAAGAGCAGCGCATGCATGAGAGCAACCTCGCACGTGTCGAGAGAGCTCCCATTCAACGGCCGAGCGGTCTCTACGTCCCAGACATTCGAAAATGACCGAGTTCCAAGCAGGAGTTCATGCCTGCCTCAACTGTTCCCAGCCCACCAAGGGCCGCCACACCTACCAAGGCGTTGTGATCTGTAGCAACTGCTTCGCCCTGGCTCAGATGTGTGACAAACGGGCTGTGGAACAGGTGACCAATCTGCTCAAGGTGTACAGGGAGTCTCTACGCGTCTCCCTGGCATCTGGGCGCCTTCGACCAACCACTCACATCCCCAAGAGAGGCGGTGAGAAGGTCAAACCACCAACCACGCTCGATCTGATGCAGGTCATCAAGGACTTTGCGAAGATCACGGAGGTGAGCGATGAGAAAGAGGACAAGAAAGGGGTGGAGAAGGCTTCCGGGGGTTGAAACGACTGAGTTCCTCTGCGGAGTTGCCGCAGGCATGTCTGGACTCATCATCGCAGGCGTTGTCATCGCTTGGTACCAGATCGAAAAGTGGGTGAGATCATGAAGGTCTGTCTCATCACCAAGCGTTAAGTTTCCCTACCTCCCTGCTTTCGTATTTTGAATGGTGTCCTGCCGTTTAATGATCAAAATGTAGTGATCAATGGCTAAGAGGAAGGCTAAGAGTGTGTACGTGACTGTGCGCTGTGTGTCGTGCAAAGCAACCAAACAGATATATCCAGGGAAGAGTAAGGATTTTACTCCGATCTGCGATGACTGTTTCAGCTTTATGATCGTCGTCAAGGCTAAGACCGTAGGCAAGTAGTAAGAGTAACCAAGTGGTATTTCGGAGGCTTCTTGCAGCAATGAGGAAGCCATGACAACCAAGGAGAAAGACAGATGAGCAAGAAGATGAAGATCGAACTGACTGGTCGGCGGCCCGTACAAATCGTCAAGAGTGAGTGGCCTGTGATCGCGCGGGGGTCGGGGGATAGCTACGGCGGAAATGATTGTGCTCGTCATCAGCAAGCGCTCTTACAGGGCGAGCTGGACGAGTATTGTATCGCGGTACGTCAGCACGCTGACGGACGATCAATCGTCTATGGCAGTCTTTCTGCTGGCTGGAGTGGCAATCAAAGCTGGACTGCTGGGTATTTGCTCGATCCTGACGCAGATATCCCGAAACACATCTACGAGGTGGCGAGTGTGTGCGACATTCCAAGTATCGTTGCACATGAGTGCATCACAAACTTGCCGGCGGAAGATCTGTAGGCTCACTGAAAAGGAGATGCAGAGAAATGGGTAAGGTATGACCACTACGGACAGTATTGATGCTTTGGAAAACAAGGTCGATCTGACTGAAGCCGAGCGCAAGATGCTCATGGGCCCTGTCGGTGGTGTGCATGTGACGATGGTATGGCACCGAGCAGAGTTTCATAGCCTACAGAGGAAGGGCCTGATCGATACTAAGGACCAGAGCCGCTGAGTAGGCAAACCAAGCTACTTCTTGGTTCTCACACCGGAAGGCAAAGCACTGCGAGCGATGTTCTGTTCCACATCACTTCCAACGTAAAGGTGGGACTTGATCGGGTATAAGACCAACGTAACCAAAGGAGATCGTTATGTTGGACACAGTTCGGATGCTGACCAAGATGGCCCTACTATTTCCTCTAGTCCCTTTGCATGTGGCCAAGGAACTAGAGGATTCGAGTGAGTTTGCCAAGAAGTACTGGGATCTGATTCATCAGGTGATCCCCCAGAGTATGGCGGTGCCTATGGTCTCAGATGCCTACCACATGCTGCACATGTGTTCTCAGTGGCGTTCGTACGGAATGCCCATCTTGGAACTTACACCTACCTTGTTCTCCCACCTCTTGCTGACGGACCCATCCAGGGTAGATCCCTCCGTCATCAAGACGCCGTTCAGAACCTTCGTCATTGTGCTTCCCAAGAAGACGGGGTGGATGATCAAAGGATCGACAAGTAAACTCGACACACCAGTAAGGTGTATCTTCGTCAACCACTGCAAGACGCTTTCTGGGTTTCGGCTCATGCGCATGCACGCGATGTCCGACTGCTCAAATGCAGAGCTCGGGATCTTCGACAACAGCTACGAGATCATGTCTGATACAGACATGTCTTTCTGGCTCAAACACAAGGAGACCTCAAACCAGTCGATGTTCGCTATGACTGAGGAGGAGAACTTGATGTTGTTGGCCATGAGGAGGCTCGTGGTCAACGTGGCTCTCTACTCAACAACTCGTGGTTTGGGGAAACCGGAGTCGCCTCCAAATCACCACAAGGCCGGGTTCAAGAAGAGGACAAAGAACGAGTCCCCTTGGAAGAACAAGCCCAAGACCTGGGTGCTTGGTAGGGACATTGGTGTGAGTGCAGAGGTAGATGAGCACGCCGGGAATGTTTTGTCAGGAAAGGCCAGCATCTCAGACCAGACGTACATCGTATCTGGGCACTGGAAGAACCAGAGGCACGGTCCCAAGCGCACCTTGATCAAGACGATCTGGGTCAAGCCGTACTGGCGTGGAGCACTTCGGGACTATTTCAACGAGTCGAGTAGAGAGGACAAGGAATTGTCCAAGCAGATCATAGAGTCTGCCAAGGAGGCATAGTGGCCAAGGAACAGAAGTGTGATCATGTTCTAGACACGGGGAGTCTGACGATACCTCATCATGACTGCCCACCAACCGTAGAAGGCGGAGCCGTCCATCTCATTCTGGACGGCACTTGTCACAAGTGCGGGGGCAGTTGTGCTATGCCCGTTCGGATCATAGTGTCCGACATCCAGTGGGGCCCGGACGAATGACGAAGCTTTGGTGCTCATGTTTCAAGATTGAGGGGCAAGAAGAGGTGTGTGACCTCACTTGCGTCATCCACAATCCTATCCGGCGGCATGCTGCCGATAAGAAAGCGAGGAGGATAGCTATGGCAGATGGGTTCAAGGCAGATGGCTAAGAAGAAGGCTCAGGAGAGGAAGCAGTACGTGACGGTCCGGTGTGTGCGCTGCAAAGTCACCAAGCAGATCTATCCGGGGAAAAGCAAGGGGTACATTCCAATCTGTGACGAATGCTACAGTCCCATGGTCGTGATAGGGGCAGTGTCGAGATGAGAAACGAGGGAGTAGCATTTGGACTTGATCCAGTGCTACTTTCTTTAGCTATGAGCACCAAGGTGAAGGTCAGTCACGTCCACAAGATCACGTTCGAGTGCGTACACTGCCAAAGGACGCGCATCATAGAGGTCCATGAGAACATGGGCATCGAGGTTGGTACGGTTATCAAGCCGTACTCTGGTGGCGGGAACTGGGGACAGTGCTTGTTTTGCAAGAAGGGTGGGCTGCGAGCTACGGAGGCTCCACCCGTCAAGAAGAAAGGGCCGGTTGGATGGAGATCAAGAGGGTAGAGATCTACAAGAGCGGTCGAATGGTTGCCTTTGCAGAGCAGGGCATCAAGACCGTCAGCATTGGCATGGCGGGGATCCCTCCGATGGAGGCGTTCAGTCTCCCCATCGTCGAGTTGGATCGCCGTGTCGTGTTCGAGCACATGCAGGGCCGCCCTCTCAGTGACTTCTTCGACTTCTCAGGAGCTCGAGTGGAGTACGCTGAGGCAGAGGAGGCTGAGCTACAGCCCATGTTCTATGTCCATGGGCGCAGTGAGGCTCTTCGAGGGAACATGACGGTCACGGCTGTCGTGTTGATCAGGTTCGACTGCCCTCCAGATCAGGTTCCATCTGTCCGGGAGATCCGTTTGAACACCCCGGAGATCTATCGGAAGGTCTCCTACCACTTGCCCTTGACATAGTACATACATCGTATGTACGTTGGGTGGCATGACCGATCCTATTCGAGAGTCCACTGCCCAAGCGACCGTACTGCCGGACAAGCGGTTTTTGTCCAATGAGGACCTTCTGGAGATCTGGGAGACTCGTGGGTTGAAGTTCCGGGTGGACGAGTTCTACACCTACTGCACCAATCGCGGTCTGATGGCGCACTTCCGCAAGGATAGCTTCCGCGCGAAGATGTTCGGTATGCTCAAGCAATTCTTCGTAGATGGGGAGTCCCGGAGAGATCCGAGTACTCTACCGCCTACCAAAACTCGGAAGGTCTTCTGATGGCTGACAAAAAGCTCTCCAAGCTCAACCCTTTGTCTGCCGTGAAGGGTCGTGGGCGGCCTTTGGGTGGAGCGCCCCCTGTGGAGATACCCCCATTGGACGCTGAGCCTATCCAGAGCAGCGACGGCAGGCCCCTGACGATGCAAGAGCAGGCTCAGGTGCTCCGGGACCCCACGAACCCGCTGAGCCCCTATTACGACCCTTCCCTGGCGGCTCAGCAGCAGCAGGCGGGCAAGACTCAGATGGCCAACATGGACCCCCATGCTGTCCGTGCGGCCCGAGAAGGCACGGCCCAGACCCGACCAGGTGTCCGAGTCAACCAAGGCCCCTTCGGAGGCACGCTTCCACCAGAGGCGAGGCAGAACCCCAACTTCAGGCCGGGCATTGGATCGATGTATGTGGCCAACCAACCTGGACTGGCTCAGCAGCAGAACCCTGGTGAGAGGAGACGGACGTTGAGTGAAGAAACGATCGAGGGACTCGAGGCACTCGAGAAGTTCAACAGAGATGCAGCCGCCGAGCAGAAGAAGGCGGCGGAAGAGTCTGACAAGAAGAAGGTCGAGGTAGATCCAGTCAAGAAGATGGCTGAAGACCTCGGCATCGAGAACCCGGATGCTTTTTTCCGTGAGCTCAACGACCGGCGGGATGAACTGGACACTCCAGAGCTGCGCAAGGCCATCGAGTCTCGGTGTACCGAGCTCGACATTGGTCAGCTCATCGAGGAGGGAGAGCTCCGCCAAGAGGTACCCATCGTTCGTCAGAAGTTCGTTCCCACCTACAGGACTGTGACGGGCGAAGAAGACTTGGCGATCAAGCGCCGCATGTTCGGTATCCAAGGCGGGGAGCAGTACATCTACGACATGCTCGGGATGTCTCAGCTCACGGCGGGTCTGTACTCGATCAACAATCGACCGCTCCCCAGTCACCTCAACGACAAGAAGGCGTTCGACGAGGACCTCTTCGCAGCGAAGTTCAGGATCGTCAGGAGCTACCCACTGGCCATGCTCGCCAGCTTGTCCCTCAACTTCACCTGGTTCGACCAGCGCACTCGCAAGCTCTTCGTCGATCTGGAGCCGTTAAAAAATGGCTAACGACTCCACTGGGCTGGGCACGTGCCAACTTGATGTACGACGCGATGACAGCGCCGCCTCGTCCTGGCACGCCACTGGAGTCGTTGATGATCTTGCTCTGGCAGATGCGGCAGGAAGCCGAGTACTACTTGTCCAGAACCATCGTCCAGTCAGCAGTGGACCCGGATGGGGGGAAAGCGACGACGGACGCATGGAAGGAGTACACGGATCGTTTCTACCCATATCTGAAGGCAGAGACGAAGAAGAGCGACGAGGCGGCCCTCGGCTACCTGGTCAAAGAGGTCAAGAAGGGTTCGCTATCTGTTCGCCCACTCATGCCCATCGTCAAGAGCAGGCTACGAGGAAAGAAGAGAGGGGAGTCGAATGTCACTGAGCCCGCAAGGAATCCCGCAAACCCAGGTGTGCCCAGAATGCGGGTCAGGAAAAGTCCTCGCAAGCGCGGGGTCCGTTGATGGGTCTGGATCTGCTACGTGTCTGGGTTGTGGGTGGAAGGGAGACGCGAGAGATCTACTCTACGTAGCCTTGCCAGCCAATCCGGACTCTCTGGAGATGTCTCAGGACCGCGCACTCGAGATCGCTGCTGCTATCAGCAAGGAGTTCATGGAGGCCATCTACCTGAATGTCTCCCCTGTCATTGGCAAGGCGATCTTGGATGCGGACCTGGTGGGGGTCAAAGACTCGAATAACCTGACGCGGCTCATCCGGGCCGCGTGTTTGGCGGCGCACAAGGGGACGATGGAGGAGGTCGAGAAGATCACCTCTGAAGCGATCTCGGCAAGGTTGCCGTCATGAGTGTGGAAAACCCATTCCTCGATCGAGTTGTCGAGGTCGAAGAGGCTGAAGAGGGGAACGAGACAGCCCTTTTCTGCTGGAAGGACACGACAAGAGGTTGTGGGCCGGACTGTGTAGCGTTCGAGGAGAGGTGTCAGGAAGATCAACGGTTCAGCCCCTGCATCCTCCTGAACGTGCGTCGACAAGAGGCCAAGGCTCTTTCCGCTATCGCTGTCGAACTACAGGCCATGTCGCTTAAGAAGACCCAACCGTCTATTGCGGAGCGTCAGGCAGCGATCAAAAACCTGGACAGAGAGCCCCCAAAGGTGACGGTATGATAGTCACGGGAATCGGACAGTTCTTCAACGTCGAGAATGGGACGCTGGAGGACCAACTTACGATCCGCTGTGCCGATGGGTCTCTTATCGCCATCCCCATCAGCAATGAGTCGGCTCAAGAGCTGATGCGGCATACTGTTCGCGGGCGCAACGGAGTAGGAAATGGGCGCAAGATGGTCCATACCCCAGTTCCCGCCCCGATGCAGGAAGAGTATGCGATTCCCGCCCCCATCGGTAAGATCGATGACGCGGGTGAAGCAAACTACTTCGGTGGAGACATTGATGATATGCCTTCGCCTGTACCAGAACGCAGAGCTCCCACAGTGGATGCGGTGAAGGCTCAGCTCGGTCTATCACGCAACCCGGCAGATCGAAGCGGTGTGCCAAGCTATGGAATCTCTCGAGTAGATGACAAGGGAAACCCCATCCTCCCAGCAGCGCCCCAAGAGGACACAATGGATGATGAGGACGATCCGGGAGAGCAGATCTGATGAGGTTTCCTGAAGCCACGTACCGCAAGCGTGTGAGCAAGATGGACAAAGAGTCTTTGATCTCGGCATTGGTGCGTGAGGCGGAGCTGAGGCACAAATGGCAGCTCGAGGCCCAACGTCTGAAGAAGGGTCAGTTGGAGGTTCAGAACCGTGACTAGGATCCTTGTTGAGCTTCGATATCAGCGCGTCCAGAAACAGCACGTCTACAATGGCCTGCTCTCCATCGGGGTTGATGGTACCGCAAGCAACTTCTCCGCCCCCTTCTACGAGGAAGATCTTCAGGACGTGGCGGTACGGTTGCACTACGCGGTGCGCCTGGCAGCCAACACGACTCACGAGTTTGCGGTGCGGCTGACCCAGTCATCCCCGACCGGATCTCATGCAGTGCCCAACGACCTGACTACAGCTCAGGTCAACACGATCTACGAATCAGAAGAATCGGCTCGCCAATTTCTGGCGCCCATGTACGCAGAAAGGAAGATCAAAGATGGCTCAGCGAACAAGTAAGTACCCGCCCAAGACCCTGGTGAACTTGACGGAGGTCAAGGTCTACGCAGCAACCTTCGTGGACGGCGGGTCCGTGAGTGACACGCGCCTCGTTGCCAAGATCGGCGAGCATCTCCACTTCCTCCATCCTGAGGGCGTGGACAGCAAGATCAAGCAACCGGCGGGCTGGCTCAAGGAAGCCATCTCGAGCAAGATCTCGCAGCGCAACGGCAACTCGGACCAGGCCAGCGTACCCGAGGACAAGGTGTCCGATCTCCCCGTCGGTGGAATCGCATGAGCGCTCCTCCCATCAGACTGCTCGGAAATCGGATCCTGGTGAAGTTGGATGACGAGAGTGAATTCTGGTCGGGCACCGGTGCGGAGGTGAAAATCCATCGCATCGGTGACAAAGACAGCCATGTCTTTCGTACTGGCGTTGTGGTCAAGCTTGGTCCCGGTGATTTCGCCCCCAAGTCGAAGGAGAGGATCCCTATTGATCTGAACATCGGGTCAAAGGTCCTCTTCGTCAAGTTCGCGGCGACGCACACCAAGACGGCTCAGAGCATTCAGGGCATCGTTGGCAAGGACTACGCGATCATCTCCTTGTCCGACGTCTTGCTCGAGGTGAGCCCGGAATTCAACATCAGCAGGGTAAGCCAGTGAACGAAGGTGATCTCTTGCTCGCTAGGGGGTCAAAGGTTCGCGTAGTGGATCCTGAAGGGAAAGAGCACGTAGGCAAGATACTTCGCTACTACGCCTCCAGAAAAGGGATTGTGTACTCTGTGCTCGTGGACGGAAACTACACGGTCGAGGCACCAGAGAAAGACGTGAGGAGATTCGATGAGGCTGGTTGATGTCAGTAGGGAGAACCCGTCTGTGCTCGAGCTCCGGTGGATGTGGCTACCTACGTTCATTGGGCAGAACATGGCTCTGCTGCACAAAGTGGGTAAGGCCCTGACAGAGAAGTTTGTGCCTCCATTCATCCTGACAGACCAAGTGCGAGAAGAGATCGACCTCTTCGTCATCCAGAAATTCTGCGAAGAGATCAAGATACCGGGGCTGAGAAAGTACCTCGAAGCTCTGTGGGAAGTGGAAGAGTAGGAGACTGAGATGGGCTACACGCTGGCGACGGGGTTCTTGTGGACGCAGACAGAAGCACACGACTTCTTCGCGTCGTTGCGGGAAGCGTCCGTAGAGATCATGAATCTCTTCGGACTCCCAACCAGTCAGGGTGGTAAGTGCTACTCGAGCTGGCAAGAGGGTCAACCTGTTGGTTGCACTGAACACTACACGGCTGGGATCGGATGGAAGGGTTCCATCTCTTGGTTGAACGACGGCCCCAACAAGAACCAGGTGAGCTGCCAGTTCCTCATCCTAGATCGTATGATCCCCGAGGCTCAGGCTGTCTACAATAAGTACCCAGCTCTGCGGTGCCTCAAAGTCACGGTTTTCATGCTGTCGGATGGTCTCATCCCTTGCTGGCATGCGGGGTGGGTCAATCGCCTTACGTTCGGCATCGAGAACCGCAATGCTGGGCTGCTCACGGGATCGGAAGGCAACTGGCGCTGGTGGGCCGGTGAGTTCCCACACAAGGCACTGGGGAAGACTCCTGTGACCATCGATGGCCTGTGGTGGGAGCCATACACTAGGGGGCAGATCGAAGCCAACGTCATCGTTGGTCAGATGGCCCACTGTCTCTACCAGAACTCCGGCGGCCTCAAGCCTGGCTGGTTCCTCCCTCACTCGGCTACCACGGGCGGCAAGTGGGACACAGGACGTCTCTACCCACTGAACGACGTGCGGGACGCGGTCTTCTACCAGACGGCAGTAGAGAACCTGCACTGGCTGTCTTCGTTCGAAGCAGATCCCCTCTACATGGATCACTACGATGAGGACGAGGACACCGAGTACTTCGAGAAGATGGCTGCGGCTCAGTACGATCGTAGTGGTGGAGAGGATTGGGGATTCGGCATCGACGAGGTGTCCGTTGTGCCGTCCGCAGATCTCCAGGCGTTGGTGCAGGATGGGGACTGGAAAGCCGAGCTCCCCGCTATTCGACGCGCCCTCAACCTGCTTTCGTACTACATCGATCCGCTGAACACTGTTCCGCTTGAACTGGATGCAGACACGGCACTCGCCGTTTTCCAGTTCCAGAAGTCCATGGATCTGAAAGCAGATAAGATCCCCGGTGACAGTGAGACACAACCTGCTTTGATGCGCAGGCTTCAAGACTTCAGACTGGTGCGGTAGATGCCTAAAGAGAACGCGCCCACGAAGAGACGACTCAACATCAAGGTGGACAGTGATCTTGTAGAGTGGGCCTTTGCGTACGCCGAGCGGAACAAGACGACGGTGACGCAGTTGATCACTGACTCCTTTGTGCAGATGCAGCGTCATGAAGAGCTGTTGATGCGGGAAGATGCGGAGCAGATATGAGTGGTGTAGTCAAAGGATTAGGGGAAGGTGGGGACCCCGAAGGATTTGTGCTTCAGAAGTTCAGTGTGCCGCTTCCTTCTGGCATGTCTGCCATCCTGTCTGCGATCAAAGATGCTCTGTCTCTGGGTCGGGTGCAGTCGCTCTTACTGGAGCTCGGCAAACCTATCGTTGGGACTCGCTACGTACCTGAGGCCGAGGCCGAGGAAGAGAGCCGCGTAGAGTCCGAGGGCGCCATGAGTCTTGGAGAGGTCGCCCGGAACGTACCGATGGAGGAGTACAATGGGTCGAAGGCCGAGAGCTCCCCAGAGGAGATATTGGTCGATGTGATGATGGGGCTCTCGGTGCGCCGTCTCGTGGTTACTCACATCGGGTTGGGCCCAGAGACACGCTTCTTCCAATGGATCGGTGTCGATCCATTGGTGTACGGAGGTATTGGACGCTTCATGGGGGCAGACGTCGGTCGGGACAAGAGTGTCCCAGACGATGTGCTCCTGCTGTACGCCGGTCAAAGGGTCGGAGGACGCTTGGAGGACGTGTCCTTGATCTTGAAGTGTCACATGTTCTCGAAGGAAGGAATGACTGATGTCTGAGCTCCAGGATAAGATTTTGCAGGCTGGCATCGTACCCAAGCAAGCCGTCGCTCAGATGGAGCAATGGCAGACTTCCCCCGCTGGTTCAGCGGAGAAGGTGGGAGAGGCCGACATCGACAAGGTCAGGTCTTTGAGGGGTGACCTCGAGCTTCGTGGGCTTCCCACCATCAGGGAGAGCCTGATGGACCTCAAGAAGCTGATGGACAAGTCCAGGCCAGTGAGCTTGATCAACCAGCCTGCCTCCCTCATCGGGGCCATGGCGGGCGTAGATCGCTTGGACCGCTACATCTTCGAGATCCCTCGAACTGATGCTGTGCTCCATGAGAATCTGACAGCACTGCTACGTCCCATGACAACGATCATCGATTTGTCCAGGGATGCGCCGGAAGATGAGCGAAGGATCATTGCTGTGTCGTTGCTGTACAACGACAAGACTCCGACCCACCTATTCTGTGAGACGGAGTCGGTGGGAGGAAACAACACCATCATCAGGGGCAAGTGATGCCCAAATGCTTCTACTGCAAGAAGTCAACACCAGGGCCGCAGCTCCAACACCACGGTGGGGAGCTGGCATGCAAGAGGTGCAGAACACCTCGGGAGGTAAAGAAGATGAGCGAGAAGCAGAAGCCGGTTGCCAGTGTTCAGATCTTCGAGGATGGAAAGAACCTCGACGGTGAGACCAACTATCGCATCGAGGCGACGGTCCAGGTGGGTGGGTTGAACCTGTCCCTAGAGAAGACGACAGATGAGATCCGCGAGTACTTCACGGCGAAGAAGGAGAAGGCCGAGGCGACACGTGCGCTGAAGGTCGCTCCGAAGAGCCGCGTGAACTGATGGTGGATCAGCAGAGGGTCTTCATGAACAGTGGCCGCGTGAAGTCGGCGACTATCTCCGTTCAGTACGATGGGGGAGATGAAGCGACGCTGAGATTAGATCCACTCACCATCCACATCAAGCAGACCCGGAACATCCAAAAAGAAACAGACGCCTATGGCAACGTGATTTCACAGAAACCTGTTGGACCTGTGATGGTTGCTGTCACTGGAGATCTGCTCAAGAAAGAACAAGATGGCGACCGAAAAGGATCTACTGAATTGGTTCGCGTACCACCCACCAGCAAAGACGCAGATCCCGAAGTTCACGGCGATCCGGGAAGCGGCGCTGGCGTTCAGCAGGACGCTGTTGGAGAACACACCCCCAAGCGCGGACCAGACGGCAGCTCTGCGTCAGCTCAGGGAGTGCGTGATGACGGCGAACGCAGCCATCGCGTGCGAGAGCCCATCAGTGAACGTGACCAAGTTGGGGGACAAAGTGACGTTCGGTCTGATGTTCCACGGGGACATGTACTCGATGATGCATACAACAGTGGAGCACCTCGAGGACACCTCGAACGCTCTGATCTTCAAGAGCGCGTTTTGCGGCC
>Ga0210043_1000675_pt1 | contig 35280 bp, 53 predicted proteins | sample CryGeymet201501t_FD_183990 | JGI IMG/M metagenome (GOLD analysis project Ga0210043, IMG submission 183990) | Groundwater microbial communities from Crystal Geyser aquifers in Utah, USA - Crystal Geyser metaG 2015-01t (SPAdes) (version 2) | ecosystem: Environmental > Aquatic > Deep subsurface >... | reverse complement strand
AAAGAAGCTATTGAAGAGAAAGGTGATGCTAACCTCAGTTATGCTGACCTCCGTGGTGCTGACCTCCGTGATGCTAACCTCAGTTATGCTAACCTCCGTGGTGCTGACCTCCGTGATGCTAACCTCAGTTATGCTGACCTCCGTGGTGCTGACCTCCGTGATGCTAACCTCTATGGTGCTGAATTACAAAATGTAAGGTTTTTGGGTAGAGGTGGAACAAGCAAACTAAAAACAGAACAAGTATCTGATTTCCTAAACGCTTTAGGTTTTCAGATTGAAGATTAAATTTATTAGAATCATTTTAGAGATATGACATTTGATACATCAACAAAAGAAGGTCGAGAGCGTAGACTATACCAAATTGAGAAAGCAAAAGCAGATAACTTAATGAAAAAGTGGAAGAAAACAGGCAAGGTTATGTATGCAATTATGCTTAATCAACTAACAGGAGAAGGAGATTTAACAGCAGGTAAACATTTTAGCTAATATGGATAAAATAAACCAAGTAAACGAAATACTGAAAAAGGGTGAGCCACATAACTGGAGTAAGGATCACAAAGGTTACGCGGGATATAAGCCACAAGCGGTAATAGACGCAGTAAATGAAGCTGGTATTGAGTGGAGCATGGAGTTATTGGAAACATCAGAAAGAGACTCTGGTCGGTCAAATAAATCAGGCTCACAAATTATTGATGTTCTAACAAAAGTCAGAATAACAATAGATGGTAGAAGTATTGACGCTGTCGCATCGCACCCGATACTAGATGATTATGGTGATGCAATGAAGTCAGCACAGACAGACGCAATGAAAAAAGCATTTGCACACTTCTCAATAGGTAATCGTGCATACCATGGACTATTGAAAGATGATAATGCAGAGCAAAAAGAAGAAATTACAAACGATAACGATTTTGAAATATAATATGGAAAACGAAACAATATTCCCCGATGGATTTATCTTCAAGAAACCACGAGAGGGAGCACCACAGTTTGTTAAAGGAAGTATGTCAGTAAAAGTAGATGAGTTTATACAATTCCTACGAAAGCACAGTAACAATGGGTGGGTAAACATGGACTTATTAGTAAGCAAGAACGGTAAACTCTACACCAAACTAAACACATACACAAAAGCCAATCAGGCAAACAGCCCCGTGGATATAACTGGAGATGTTCCTTTTGGAGAAGGAGAACTTTACTCCGCACAAGACGAGTTCAACGCACTCTAAAATTATCCTACCTTTATGCGAACATTTATCTTACAAGTAGACAGTGAAGGAAAACTAATATGGTCACCGAATCAAAAAGCGATTTGGCATGACTGGCTTCTTGATAAGAAAGGAAAGCAAATAAGGATAAAAGCAGAGCAATACAAAGGAAGTAAATCAAAAGCACAACTCGGTTATTGGCATGGGGCATTAGTCCCTGAGTTCGCACATTATCATGGGCTTTCGATGGAAGAATCTCACGCCATAATGAAGGAGGAGTTTAATTACCGCTTCATCACGACAAAAGACAAGGCATATAGAGTCGGTCTTTCTCTGTCGAGTGCAAACCACGAGACTATGAGCAAAGCCATAGAGAGGGCTGTTAGATACTTTGAAGAGAATGGATTAAATGTTCCTGATCCTAACCAATACAAAATAGACAAAGACAAAGCAGAAATGATTTAATGCAGAATCTTGATATGATATAATATATGAATGAAAAGAGAAAATAAACTCAAAAAATGGGACCTAAGAAAGTGTAAGAAAGAATTTGATAAGGTTTTCTCACTCTATATCAGAACAAGAGACGATTTCACCTGCTTCACCTGTGGTAGAAGTGGAGACAGGACAAACATTGACAATGGACACTACATACCAAGAGGAGCGTGTAATTTACAGCTATATTTTAACGAAGACAACTGTCATGCACAATGTACAAACTGTAATCATCGCCTTGAGGGGAATCGTCATGTGTATAGGGAGAATTTGGGAGAAGAAATGCACGAAAAATTGTATAAAATCCACAAAGAATCTCCAGAAAAATGGACAAAAGAAGACTATCTAAACAAAATTGACGAATATAATGACAAACTCTCAAACCTATAAAAGACAACAATTTCTACTATACAATCAAGTCTATGATGTTGCAGAGTCAGCATATATGTCAGGTTTAGAGATACAACAGGCAAGAATTATAAAAGATATTCATAATGTAGAAGTAGTAGAGTGTCCTATGTGTGGCAATGACTATGAACTTAAGGCAAGAAGAAAGAATAGAGCCTGTAAAGATTGTAGATTATTGTTTACAGACCAAGAAATAGAAACAAGACTTGTGAAACAAAGAAAAATGCCACTCAAGATAAAAAACAAACTAAAAAGACAACACGAAAGGTGTTTATCGTGTAACATAAGTTTAAGAAGTAAGTCTGCAGGTAATGGAAAGTTAGGATATTGTCAGTTTTGTAGTGAGGGGCTTTGATTTTCTTTCATTTTGTGGTATAATACATACATGACGGATTATGTAGAAACCCCAAAGACAAACACCACCGATAAGGTTTACATAGATAAGGGTGTTTATTGGAAGTATCTATCAGGCTTAGTAAAACATAATGAATTACCAGACCCCGATTATCGAGGGACTTTGCCTTGTGGTACAGATATTTATGTACATACTGTGGATATGGTGGGGAAAATCAGTGATAACAGCAAATAAACACTATGCGAGGAACACCATTTACAAAAGATGACCCGAGAATAAATCGAGAGGGGAGACCACAAGGATCCAAGAACTTCACAACTAAAGTGAGAGAGGCTTTAGAGAAGATTGCAGAAGGCGAGGATTATACATACGAAGAAGCATTTATAAAATCCATACTAAAGAAAGCCATCGTAGATGGAGACTCTTCTATACAAAGACTAATATGGAATTACCTAGACGGTATGCCAACACAAAAAAACGAACTCTCAGGAGATGTAACTATCAAAGTAGTAAAGTATGGAGACGACAGTACCTCATAACTATAAACCAAGAGATTATCAACTTCCTTTTTGGAAAGCAATGGACTCTGGTATTAAAAGAGCGGTGCTTATATGGCACAGAAGAAGTGGCAAAGATAGAACCTCATGGAATTACATAGTAAGAGAAGCTGTTGAAAACAAAGGTCTTTATTATTACTTTGCACCAACATATACACAGGGTAAAAAGATTATATGGGATGGAATAGACGCTAGAACAGGATTATCTTTTATAGACCATATTCCAAAACAACTACTATCGAAGAAAAATGATACTGAATTAAAGATTGAATTAGTAAATGGATCAATCATTCAGGTAATCGGTACAGATAGGGTAGATAGCATTGTTGGTACTAACCCTGTAGGGTGTGTATTCACAGAGTATTCACTACAAAACCCTAAAGCATGGGATTTAATACGCCCTATATTGGCTGAAAATGGGGGCTGGGCGGTCTTTGTATTCACTCCAAGAGGTATGAATCATGGGCACAAGATACTACAGCAAGTAAGAGACGCTGGTGGCTTTACACAAGTGCTTACTGTAGAAGACACAAAAGCAATAGATGTAAAGGTACTAGAGCAAGAGAAGTCCCAAATGCCTAAAGACTTATTTGAACAAGAATACTTCTGTAAGTTCGTAGAAGGCGCTAGTCAGTTCTTTATTGGACTAGAAAGGTGTTTGTATCTTCCCGATAATAAGATTGAACCATGGCATAAGTTTAGACTAGGGGTAGACCTTGCAAAATATCAGGACTTTACCGTACTCACAGCAATAAATCTGCACACGAGACAGGTGTATCAACAAGAAAGGTTTAATCAGATAGATTGGCAAATGCAGAAGTCAATGATTGAGGCTTTTTACCACAGATACAATAAGGGGCTTGTATGGCTTGATTCTACAGGTCTTGGCGACCCTATTTATGACGACCTATTATCAAGGGGTATAAACATAGAGTCTTTTAAGTTCACCAGTAAATCTAGAATGGATCTATTGAACAACTTACGAATACTTATAAACGAAAATCAGATATATTTACCAGCAGATGACGAAGGGTTACTTGATGAATTACGCTCTATGCAGTACACAATGACAGAGCGTGGTAGAATAAATGTACAAGTACCAGAAGGAGTCCATGACGACAGGATTATGTCACTTGCTCTAGCAGTGTGGGATTTACCAGCAAGAATGATAAGCAAGGAGACTAATGATCCTGTTAAAAGACTATTGAGTATTCGAGAGAATATACATAATGATTTAGGTGATGCTGAATGAGCACGAAAGAAAAATCTTACTGTTACTTAGAAACATGGCACAGCATGATAAGTTAGAGATTTCTAAGATATCTGATGTGCAATATGCTATATGGAAAAGAGAAAAGATAAACTTAGATAAGAAATTCCTAGACATAGAATAGGAAAGTATGGTATAATATATTTAATAGCTCACAGCAATACTGGGGCACGCCACACAAAGCGTGCTTTTTATTTATGAATACAGAACAACGAAGAAAAATAGCATTAACAAATGGAGACGACCTCATTAAATGGTATGAGCATGACCTGAATGCATTACAGAGCCCTGACCAAATACCAGATGATGATATAGCTAATGTGAAAGCATACAAAATGCATCTTTACTGGCTAGAAGACAAAATAAACACTATTAAAAGACTACAGAAACCAGAGCAAGAACAAGCAATGGACTCTTACGAGTAGTCTTTCGTGGGCATCGGTAAACCACGGTAAAAACCGCTTTATTAACCCTGCCGAGCGATTCGGCTCTAGTTACATCCTCTATGGAAAAAGATGAACAAAACCCTGACCTCGAACAGGAGCAACAAGACGAGGACATCGACTTCAATGAAGACGATGACACATCAGAAGAAGACCGAGACTGGGAGGCGGAAGCCAAAAAGTACAAGGCTATTTCTGGAAGGTTAAAGAAGAAGTTGGATTCTTCTCAGAATATTCCAACTCAGGAGACAAAACCTGAAACAAAAAAAGAACATGTAGAGCAATCACATTTTCAGACAGTGAAAGAAATTGCTATCGTAACCAAAGAATTGAACTCGGAAGAGCTTGAGACTTTGGAATTAAAAGCACAAGAGCTGGGAGTAGACCCTGTTAAGTTCGCCAGAACATCAGTCTGGAAAGACACGCTTGCGTCGTTTAGGTCGAACCAGAAGAAACAATCTAGTCCCTCTCCGTCAGGTAGAGCAGGAGTAGTGAGGTCCACTAAGTTTGCGGAAACGCTTTCAAGTGATGACACCACACCTAATGAGAAGCAGGCAGCCTTTGAGGCAGCCCGCGACGAAGCCCTATCTAGACGAAAATAGTACATTCACAATATGGCATTTTCAAGTCCCACAGACGCATATACAGCATCAGACTTGGCAGCAATGATACCTAGAAACTTTGGGTATCTAAAATTGGTTCTAATTGACTTGGAACCCCAAATGGGGCAACAGGGCGGAAGCGTATGTCGCTGATGTCAAAAACCACTGCACCTTATTTAGCAGGGTTCGTAGATGGCGAAGGCTATCTCGGAATCTTAAAAATAAAGAAGGGTGAAAAAAAAGACTGGAGTAGTGCAAATGCCCACTATTTCAAACCAGTCATCAAGATTGCAAATACCGACAAAGCAATCATACAGTGGTTATATGACAGTTACGGGGGTAGTTTTGAAATGCGATTAGGTAAGGGTAATAGTAAAACATCTTATTGTTGGTCACTGAAAAGTGTCTATCAACTAGAAAAGTTTATTAGAGCCATCAAACCTTTTCTACGCATTAAACAAGAACAAGCTACCATTTTGTTAGAGTTCATTAAGACGGTTAATAAAGGATTGCCGTTGAAACATCACACAAATGAGAAGCGTGAAGAACTTTATACAAAAATCCGAGAACTAAATCACAGAGACATATTGCACCGTGAGAGACTGAGCGAACCAACACCTATATAACGGGTGAAGCGACAGTCCGACACTCTTGGTAACAAGAGATTACATAACGGAAGTTTGGACACCCATCGTAAACGAGCCTAAGTTCGATAATGTCACAATCCTTAATTGGGTTACTGACCTATCACCTTTCGCTACAGACGGTGCGGATACACTTCATGTACCAGACATCTATACAAACACATTCTCAGTGCAGACACAGTCTACACAGGGTAATGCGGTTGTAGATGAGTCAGTTGCACAAGTAGACACCACATTAGCAATCAACCTACACAAGTATGTTGCATGGATAATTGGTGATAAAGATATGCGCCAATTGGCAAGTAAGTACCAGCTAAATGAGAAGTATGCTCGTGAGGCTCGAGGACTTCTTCTACAAGCAGTAGAAGACTCACTCTTCGGTCTATGGTCATCTATTTCAACAAACTCAGTGGGAGATACAGTAACCGTTCTTTCAGATTTTGAAATCCGCTCAGCTATTTCAGCTTTGGACTCTTCAAATTATGAACTCGACGAGTGTGCATTCTTCTTCCACCCAACAGTTTATTGGAAGCAGTTGTCAGGTATTGCAAAATACTACGAACAACAGATTTCTAATCTAAACCACATTGCCACAGGAAACTTTGGTAAGACTGGTTTGACACGAAACTTCAAGGGATCTCTATATGATATTCCTGTATTCACCTCTTCAAGAGTTGTATCAGGTCTACAAACATATCGAAACCTCTTGCTTCACAAGTCAGCGTTCGGTGTTGCTTTCCAAACTATGGGAGCAGGAATGGTACGAGTGCAGTCAGATTACCTTTTGACTAATCTTGGAACATTAGCAGTAGCAGATGTTATCTACGGTGTTGCAGTTCTTCGTGAACCAGCAGCAGTGTTGATCAACGCAAATACTACAGCGGTAACTTCATAGTTAATCTATCCCTTGTGTCCACAGCTCTATGAGGAACACAAGGGGTAATAGAGCAGAATAATATGACAAAACCAATACAAGAAAATATAGACGACACTAGACCTGTGGAAACATGGTTTATTGAGCGCACAGGAGATGGTTTTATCTTCGCCACCAATGAGGAAGATGCCTTTGAGATAATACATAACCCCACCAGTTGGAGAAGAAGGGACTTCAAGATTATTGGAGTATCAGACGGAACAGTATTTCATTCAAAGGTAAAGAATAGTACAAAAAAGGTCGCAGAGTTAAAAGAAAGGTTTGACGAACTTACCAAAACACTTAACAAATACAGAGCAACAGAAGAAAGATTTGTCTTTGAAGAGGTACTAGATGACACAGACGAGAAACTGATAAGAGTAAGAGAAAAGATACAAAAGATAGAGAGTGAACTTGAGCCCCTAGAAGTGAAAATGAAACAAGGTAAGAAGTCTATAGTAGACGACGCTTTTCAAGCAGAACTTAAGGTCGCTCGTGGTAATATAAAAATGCCAAGAAACAAGGCGGTTATCACACCACAAGGACAAGACCGCAAAAAGATAATGCAACAAATGGGATTATGAACACCAAAACTTCAAAAGAATTAAAAAGAATAAGTGAAAATATACCAAAAGAGTTGATGGACAGGCTCATGAAAGAGAGATATGAGTACCCCACAATAAGAAAGGTGGTAAACAAGGCACTCAAAGACGAAGAAGTAGACGAGGCACTCAAAGAAAGACTCCGACATATCAAAGATGTAGGTGCAATAGACAAAAAGACACAAGTGGTAAACAGAACAGCAGAGAAAGAGATAGACGAATGGATGAAAAATGAGGTAGAGAAGGCAATAAAGTTAGGTCGGATACCACACCCCAAAGACGACAAAGATTTACAAGCATATATTAAGAAAATACATAAGAAACATGGCAAAAACAAAAAAGGAGATAATACAAATTAACATAGACGGTGCAGAGGAGAAGCTGATAGGGCTTGACCTTGTTTTAGGACACATGGAAGGTATAAAGGCTACACTAGAAGAAGGTGGAGATGCATACAAAAACTATCAAGTACAGATTGACCAACAGACTAAGGTGAAAGAAACGACAGAGGATTGGCTAAAATATCTAAAGTCACTATGAGAGTAGTAGGTTACGGTATTTGTGGTGGTGGTGAAGCAGACAGATATATGGAAGCCACATTAAAAGAGTTTAAGCGTCTATGTGACGAAACTGTTATATGTGGTAACAACATCACAGACAAAGAACGCAACCTAATAAACAAGTACGGTTTTAAGTTAGTTGAAGATAATAGAGAGTGGGGTAAGACACAGTGGAAGATAAAACAAGACCTTGTAAAAAATCATATAGCAAAACTGAATCCTGATATGTGTGTATGTCTTGATATGGATGAGGTATTTGACCCTAATATGACACGACAAGATATTGAGGAGTTAAGCAAGAGTCCGTTTGATGCTTTTTATTTCTACATCGTAGATTTATGGGGGGATGGATATTCAGTTGCACATAGTTTTTGGAATATACGAGCATGGAGGTTTAAGCCAGAAAAGGGGTTAGATTTTCCACAAAAGGCTTTACATTGTGGACTAGCACCTGAATGGGTATGGCACTATGGATATTACTCTCCCTACTTTGTACTCCACTATGGACTTAAGGAAAAGAAAGACAGACAAAAGAAGGTTGAGAGATATGCAAAGTATGACCCCAAAGCACAGTTTATTGCAAAGACATACTATGATGATCTCGCAGCAGAGATTAAAGAAGATAAGTTAGACTTAGATAAAATAAGAATAGAAGTACAGAAATTCGTAGAAGACACTGCACAAAAACCAAAGAAAGACAGGATAAAGACACAAAAAGAAGTGTTTGCATTTATACAAAAGACCGATGGACAAATAATAGACATACCCGTTCGTAGCGTAGACGACACATTAAAAATACACCCAGACTGGGTACTAATAGGAAGAACCGATGACATTGAATCCCTCATCTAAAATACTCATAACAGGTGGACTAGGCTTTATCTTCTCCCATGTTACTGAATACTTTGTATCTAAAGGATATGAGGTTGTTGTTATTGACAATGAGAGTGTAGGCTCTCATCCTGAGATAATAGACGGAAGTTTCAAATACTATAAGTATGATATGTCTGATCCTTCTGTAATAAAGATTATTCTCGAGGAAAACCCAGACTATCTTATTCATGCAGCAGCCATATCTGATGTGGACTTTTCTATTAAGTTCTCATACGAAACACTACAGTCAAATATACTTGCTAATCTCAATGCATTTGAGGCGGCAAGAAGACTACCAGACATCAAGAAGTTTGTATATGTATCAACCGATGAGGTATATGGGGAGTGTGAGGTTCTTAAACAAGAAACTGATATTATATTTCCCAAGAACCCCTACTCTTGCTCTAAGGCTGTAGGCTCACTAATGAGAATAGCATTTGACAACTCTTATCCTGAGTTGCGTAATAAGACAGCAGAAACACGCTTCTGTAATGTGTTTGGACCACGACAAGACAAAAGAAAGATATTACCTGCAATAAAAGAGGCGGTAGAAGGTAAGTATGTTGTACCATTACATGAAGGAGGAAGAGGGTATCGTGAATATATCTATGTAAAGAATATACCGCAAGTCATGGAACTTATTATGGAAAGAGGAAATCGGACATACAATGTTACGCTCAATGCTGGCTTCACAGTAAGTAAACTTATAAAGAAAGTTGAGGACATAACAGGGAAGGAAGTACCCACATCTAAAGGTGATAGACCTGGCATGGACTTAAAGTATCAAATGGATGCATCAAGACTGTTTGCATTAGGGTGGAAACCATTATATAATTTTGAGGAAGGGATAACTGAATACTTCAATGAAACTATTTAAACCATACATCAGCTGGAGAGCAAGACTTTATGCATTAAAGGTGCTAATGGGCACACAACTAGCAGAAGGTCCCGTAGCAAAAAGATTTGAGGAGGAGTTTGGAAAGAAATTTGGCTTTGAAAATGTATGTGCCCTAAACTCAGGAACATCTGCACTAGAATTGGCATATGAACTTGCAGGTATACAAAAAGGAGATGAAGTAATAACGCCTGTATTGACCTGTACTGCAACTAACATACCTCTTGCGAGGATTGGTGCGAAGATAGTGTTTGCAGACGCTGGTGAGTCTCTCAACGCCTATACAGAGGACATTAAAGCGAAGATAACACCAAAAACTAAGGCAATTGTCTTCGTACACTTTGGAGGTAGCAATGAGGGGTTAGATGAGGTACTAGAAATAGCATCAGAGCATGGAATTACCGTGATTGAAGACGCCGCACAAGCGGTAGGTTCAGAGAACTGGGGTAAGGCAGACTTTACTTGCGTATCATTACAAGCAATCAAGACACTTACGGCAGGCGATGGGGGTATTTTAATATGTAAAAGGAAGGAAGATCACGAAAAGGCAAAGAGATTGAGGTGGTTTGGGTACGACAGGGAAGAAAAACAGCGGTGTGGAGACACAGACCTCACAGAGATTGGCTATAAATACCACATGAATGATATTAGTGCGGCGATTGCACTTGGAAACTTGCACGCCATAGACTGGGTAATACAAAGAAGACGGACATATAGAGATTTATATAAAGAACATGGCTTTCAAGCAGGGGTTTGGATGGCTACCTACATACACCACCAGAAAGATGAGATAGTAAAGGAACTCAAAGAAGCAGGATATGAGGCAGGAACGCACCACTACAGGAATGACAAATACACCATCTTTTGTGGTCGTGGTAAATATCTATACATGGATGCAATAGAAGATAAGATGTTTCATGTACCTCTACACCACGATTTGACACTTGCTGATGTATATAGGATCATAACAATATGCAAGAGTTTCTAAAGAGTCCTAATTGGAATGAAAAGTGGGGAATGTTGATAGAGAAACTAATGTCTATTGACAATCCGTATTTTAAGTTGCGAAAGTATGATATTGACAACAAATCGCACTGCTATGTTCTCGCTTTTGATGGTGTGAGTATACTTTTTCACCTCTTTACACCAGATGAGTATAAGAAAAAAGGCTATGCCACAAAACTTATACAAAAAGTAGTACAAGAAGAAAGAGGTCTCCAGGAAAGCAATATACTCCTTGCAAGAACATTGAATGATTACTATGTAGAGACCATGTTTTTGAACTGTGGATTTGAGGTTATCAACAAATATTCTCACAGACAGAATGTAATACTAATGTACGACCTAAAATGAAGGAAGAAATGGAAAAATTAAAGGAATTGTCACAGATTCCAATGAAAACAGAGCAGGAAACTAAGCGTGTGGAGATTATAATGCTCAAGTACAAAGACGAAGAGGTGGAAAAGAAGGCTATCAGTCGCATTATTGACAACACCAAACATCCTTTCAAGCTAACTATCTACGATAACAGATTAAACACTGCTAATACCTCAAGAATATGGAATAAGTTGGTCAAAGAGACCACTTGTGATTATGTAATGCTCATAGATTCTGATGCTTTTGTACCCGATACAGACCCCTGCTGGCTTACACGAATGATGGAGAGTATAGATGAGACGGGGCTTGTAATACCCGTTTCTTCTGCACCAGGGGGTGCTAATCAACAAGTATCACACGCAACTCCTTATCCTGATCCCACCGTAAACACGGGTATATGGTCGGGTTATTGTTTTTTGTTTAAGAAAACACTCTATGAGGAGTTGGGTGATTTTGATGAAGACTTTTATATCTACGGACAAGACAGTGAATGGGCACATAGAGCAAAGAGAACAGGCGGTGCAATAATGCGTAGAGATGTACTCGTAGAACATGTGGGTTCTGCTTCATTCAAAGCATCTCATGAAAGAGGAGAGATAAATCGTGACTTGGATAAGATTAGAGCAAAGTTATTATTTACTAAAAAAACAGAATGAGACTGAACATTGGATGTGGGCGTGAATATCTGCAAGGATATACAAACATAGATGTCTCAAAGGAAGTAAGGGCGGATGAGTATTTAGACATACGAACAGATAAACTCCCTTTTAAAAACAACACAGTAGAGGAGATATATATTAGTGGTGTACTCGAGCAGATACAAGAAAACGAGCATTTACTGTTTGCAATGAATGAGTGTTGGCGTGTTCTTAAAGAAGGAGGGTTTATGAGGGTGGTTGTACCACACGCACTTCATGTCAATGCCTACAAAGACCCCTATGACTGTAGAAGGTTTAGTCCTGATATGTTTTCCTACTTTAACAAAGATTCAAGAGAGTATAAGTTGTATGGAAGTGTGTACGGATTTAAGGGTTGGGAGATTAGAAGCCTTAAAACTAACGACAACGGGATAATAACCGCTGTTTTAATAAAATGCGAATAACAATAGTGGGTGCAGATAAACCAATACACGAACAAGCCTGCACACACTGGTCAGGTCTTAAAAGTGCCCTTACAAGAAGTGGATGGGATTGGTCTTTTGTTTCATGTCGTTACAATCCAAATTATGTCAATGATATAATCGCAAGTAAACCTGATGTCATAGTTTATGGGCTTATAGACATGATGAGAGATACACAAGCCCGAGAGCGCATTCGTGAGGCACTACCTAATGCTATAATCTGTATGTGGTATGGAGATCTAAGAGATGAGAGAACTGGTCAAGATATAAATGACTTAAGTGAAACAGTAGATAGATTTTTTGTATCAAATGATGGACAAAAAGACTTCATAAAACAACAATTTAACATGACGCCTGAGTTTTTACCCCTCGCAGTAGATCCTGTCGATGAACCTGTCGTAGATGACTCATTCAAAGAATATTTTGTATTTATTGGTGCTAAAGGTTTTGGTAAAGCGTTCGCACAAAGGGGAGCGATAATCCAACACCTAGAAAGTAACATGAAATTAAAGCGTATAGATGGCAATACACCAGAGCAAAGAGCAGAAATATACTGGAATATGCCTAAAATCTATGGAAACGCGCAGTTTACTCTAGATATTTCACACTTTTGGGACATAGAGAAGTATGTATCCAATAGATATTGGGTAATACCTGGATATTTTGGCTTTCCTTTAACCAAAAGGTTTCCAGGGCATGAAGAATTATACCCTGAAACAGTCCGAGTATACTGGGATAGCATTGAGGAGTTGCAAGAAAAGATGGATTTCTATAAAAAGAATGAATCAGAGCGTAAAAAGATGATACTTGCTGGGTGGAAGCACACAAAAGACAATCACACATACGACCACAGACTTAAAAGATTGCAAAATTTGTTGCATTTGTAAAAGTGTGCTATAATATATATAAGTTTAATAATAACCCAACAGCAATACTGTGGGCGACAAATAGTCGCCTTTTTTTATTATGCAAATAAGAGGATATATAGAAAGAGAGAAAGAGATTTTTGAGACACCCGTTACTATAGCGGAGGGTCTTGAGTTTGATTTTCCTCGTACACTAAGAAAGACGGAGTTGTACTACAATTCCAAATTTATGGGTGGTGAAAGAGATTCTGACGGTTTCAAGAAGATATTTTTCAACATAAATAAAAGACCTGTCAAGACCTCACAAAAGAGTGTGGATATTGACACAAAAGACATTCAAGTACAAGCAGAAGAGGGTGGTTCAGATATTCAAGCGTGGTTTCTTGAGAAAGAACTTTTACAGTTCATGAAGGAGGAGAACTTTGGAGAGTTTCTTAACGATGTTGTAGAAAGATATCCAAAATACGGAGAGGTGGTAGTAAAGAATGTAAAAGGAAAGCCGAAAGTTGTTTCATTACATAACCTTCGATATGACCCTCAGTTACACATTGAGGACTCACCATGGGTGCACGAAGAACATCTCTACACAATAGAGGAGTTTCAGAATACAGCAGAAGAATTAGGGTGGGATAAAGATGCAGTTGAGGAGGTACTCGCACTCTACAAAAGTAATGATATTGCAACTATTGGAGTTATAGAAAGATATGGATACTACGAAGAGAGAGACTTGGTAGACGGAGGTGGTGATACACTTAGTCCTGGTGTTGTTATTTGTGCAGGTTTTGACAGAGAACTGCAAAAGAAGAAGAAAGAAGTACCAACAATCATACTACACAAGCAAGAATTAGATGTATTTCCTTACAGGTCTTTGTCATGGGAGAGTATAGACCACAGAGGAATTGGTGTTGGTGTAGTAGAAGAAAACTTTGAAGCACAAGAGTTCTATAACGATGTAAACAACAAGGAAAGAAAAGCACTGGAGTGGAATACAAGAAAACTATTCAGATCATCAGACCCCAATGTACCAAAGAACCTATTTAGAACAAAGAGGAACGGAGATGTTATTGAATCAAGAGATTTCACAGAGATACCAATGGCTGAAAGAAACCTCGCTCAGTTCAATGCACTGTATCAGAGAATAATCAACAACTCAGACGGAACATCATTTACATTTGAAGTAAACACAGGAGAGTCGCTACCATCAGGGACACCATTTAGACTCGGTGCAATACTTTCAAATGCGACAGACTCATACTTTAATTTCAAGAGAGAGAAGCTAGGACTATTTATTACTGGAATTATAGAAGACTTTATAATCCCTGAGTTTAAGAAGAAGAAAAGAAAAGGACACATATTCTCGTTTACCGCAGAAGCAGATGAAATGAATAAGTTTGACCTTCTAATGACAAACGCAATCCTTAAAAAGGAGATGGATAAGTTCGTAAAGAAAAATGGAGTATATCCATTACCTCAACATGTTGAAGCAGAGAGAATGAAGATAATGGAAAAACTACGACAGAGAGATGAGAGATTTCCAGAATTACCCGACAAATTCTATGACAACATAAAAACAAAGATAAAGATTGTTATTACTGGAGAAAACTCCAACACCGCAACTGACCTTACAACCCTTACAAGTCTTTACACAGTATTATCAGAACAGCAAGACCCTAGAGCAGAGAAGGTACTTAATCAGATATTGTCTTTGGCAGGTACAAATCCAATAGGATTACTTGGACTTTCGACAGGAATGGCAATGGGGGGAGGTACGCAACAATTACAAGTAGTAGCACCCGTAGGGCAAGAATAATATGAAGTTTAACGATACATCAAATACACATAATAGCCTTGCTCACTATGTATGGTACTTACTCGGTGGCATTTCCTCTAGCGAGTTTCCTCTTGCGGATCTTTCGAGAGCAACAAACACCGCAAAATATAACCTTGCAGTAAAGGTATGGAAGCAACAAGATGCATGGGATTTTAACGATGGAGGATATACCACTTTCCCAATAGCGACTACTACTCTAGTAGACGACCAAGCAGACTATACACTACCAACAGATGCAATGGGAATAAGGAGAGTAGAAGTAAAAGATAGTGCGGGAAACTGGTTCGTAGTAGACCCAATAGATGATACAAACATAGATGTAGCACTTGACGAGTTTAGAGAAGTAAAAGGATTACCCGAATATTACAGACTAGAAAACGAGTCAATCATCCTCTATCCAGCACCATCATCTGCACAGGTTACTACTACAGCAGGTATAAAACTCACATATAACCGAGAGATAAACGAATTTGATGCAAGTACGACAACAACAGATGTGGGAATGGGAGGATTAGGTGACCAGGTGATTGCTCACGAAGTAGCAGAAGAATGGGCGGGTATATTCAGACCAGATAGATTAGACCCGTTGAGAGTGCGAAGGGAAGAATTAACAAACAATTTTCTGGCTCATATCTCAGATAGAGACAGAGACAGGTCGAATAGATTATTAGTACAATTTGATAATAACGAATAATATGAAGGATAAATTAAAAATTAAAGGTCACTTCAAGATTGAAGTACGAGACAGTGAAGGAAATGTGAAAGATGTGCGTGAAAAAGACAATGTGATAACCAACGCTTCACTTGCAGAAATTAGTGGACTTGTTGGAAACACAGGCTCAAAGACAGCATTTACTTTCCTAGCAGTAGGAACAGGTACGACAGCGGTAGCGGCGACAGATACAACACTTGAAACTGAGATAACAGACTCGGGGCTTGCTCGTGCGGCGGCAACTGTTTCACAAACAACAACAACAGTAACAAATGACACACTACGACTAGCAAAGACTTTTCCTGTAACAGGAACAAAGGCAGTTACTGAGATTGGTGCTTTCAACGCAAGTTCATCAGGAACAATGCTAGGACACCAAGTGTTTTCAGCACTTAATGTAGTGAATGGAGACTCAGTTACATTACAATACGATTTTGCATTTAGTTAATTATGATTACTTACAACGAAGCTGGAATTACATACAATGAGGCTGAGAAGAATTACTTAGGAAGCACCTCTATGACAAGGACATTTACCGAGACAATCGGTATAGCAGACTCCGCTGTAAGATCACTTACAAGAACAGTGATAGAGACATTCTCTATTGCAGACACTATTACAAGGTCGATAACAAAAACATTAGTAGAGAACATAAGTGCATCAGAAACGCTTACAAAAATACAAACGCTCACACGAACATTTACAGAAAATATAGGCATCTCTGAGACACTAATTAAGGCAGTCAATGGAATAAAAACATTTTGGACAAATAGTACACCCAATTCAGCATCATGGAATAACGAAAGTGTAAACAGTTCATCTTGGACCAACATAGACCCTAGCGATAAAATATAATCATGATAAATTACCCAACAACATTAGATACATTCACAAACCCGTTAGGAACGGATGTTTTAACCAGTCCTGACCACGCACAACAGCACGCAGATGCAAATGATGCTATTGAAGCACTACAGGCAAAAGTAGGAGTAGACGGTTCTGCTGTTACTTCTAGTCATGACTATAAACTTTCTGGTGTAACTGGTTCAGATAAAGCGGTATCTATAACAGGAACAGAAACGCTCACAAACAAAACACTCACATCTCCAAACATAAACGAAGCGGTAGCACTTACAGCAACAGCAACAGAGCTAAACATTCTTGATGGCGCAACCCTCACTACAACAGAACTTAACTATGTAGATGGTGTAACTTCTGCAATTCAAACTCAGCTTAATGGGAAACAAGCGACAATTACCTTTGGAACTGGGGTAGAAACAGCTCTCGGAGTAAATGTGGGAAGTGCGGGAGCATTTGTAACATTTAATGGGGCTTTAGGCACTCCCTCATCCGGAACACTAACAAACGCAACAGGACTTCCTGTCGCAGGAATAACGTCTTCAACCTCAACAGCGCTTGGTGTGGGTTCACTTGAATTAGGACACGCTAATGACACAACACTTTCAAGAAGCTCAGCGGGAGTTCTTGCAGTAGAAGGAGTAGTGATACCTTCTATATCTTCTACAAACACTCTTACAAACAAAAGAATAACCCCCCGTGTATCATCTGAAACTTCTTCTGCTACACCTACGATAAACACAGACAACTCTGATGCTCATTCAATTACAGCATTGGCTACTGCGATAACCTCAATGACCACTAACCTTAGCGGTACTCCGACCAACTTCCAAAAACTCATCATCAGGATTAAAGATAACGGAACAGCAAGAGCGATAACATGGGGGGCTTCATTTGAAGATGCTGGAGTAGCATTACCCACAACTACAGTAATCAGTAAACTATTAACGGTCGGATTTTTGTGGAATAGCGTGTCTAGCAAGTGGGGATGTGTAGCAGTGTCTAACGAGACTTAGTATGTTAGATTTTCTTAAAAAAATCAAAATAGCAGACTACTGGCATATAGAGGTTTTTATCTTTGCACCTTTCCTTATTCTTTGGACAGTATTATTGGCGATAATTGCAATGAAATAATATGGCAATAGCATTTGACTCAAAAACAGAATCCCCTAAATCAAATATGGACGCTGGTTCTCCAGCTAGTTTTTCGCACACAACAGCAGGAAGTGATAGAGGTCTTCTTGTCTATTATTATTACGGTATTACATCTGGTACTCATATTGTCTCAGCGACATACAACAGTGTTTCGATGACACTTGTTTCAAATACCGTGGACAACAGTAGAGGTCAGGCTGTTTTCAAATTAACCAATCCCGCATCAGGGTCAAATACAGTTGCAATTACTTATTCAGGAGGTACTGGTGTAAGTGATAGGTATGCGGTAGCGGTATCTTATACAGGAGTAGACCAAACAGATTTTATTGAGGCTAACGCTACAGGCACGGTAGGAGGGGGGACTGCAATAAGCATTTCCACAACTTCTCTGACAGATAATGCTCTAATAGTGGGTTCTGGCTCTTCAAGAAACAACAGAACTTGGACTCCTGACTCTCCCGCAACGGCTGTCTGGTCTCAGGATAATGGCACGATAGGTGTTCAGAATTTTGGAGCGTCTCGCACCACAACTACAGCGGGTTCATATGCGGTAGAGTGGACAGCTTCTGGTACTGATAACGGAGCAACAGCCATTGTTGCTCTAAAACCAGCCCCAGCAGCAGCCACAAACACATCAGACTTTTTTCAAATGTTTTAACTATGGACAGGGAGGCAAAAAAAGAAATAGAACAAGAAGTAACAAGACAAGTTCTACAAAGTATTAAGGTAGAGGTTATACCCGCAGTAGAACAATCTATACAGAAAACAGTGAACGGAAAGATTGATAAATTACATGAAAAACTAGACCGACATACAGAAACAATGGAACCCATACTAAGAGCATACGAGGGAGCAAATAACGCAGGTAACTTTATTATATGGATAAGCAAGATACTACTTGCAGTAGCGGCAATAGTGGGAACAATTAAATTATTACGATGAAATTATTTACAATAAGCACAGAACAAATACTATCAGGAATAAACTCTTCTTTTCACAATTCAAGAGGAGGTCTTTGGACTATCGGTAGTACATTCAATCCATTTATCGCACCTTCGAGCGGTTCTTCTAGTGGTATTGGAATAATCAACGCTTCGCCAGACTTCACAGACATATCAGGTGCGGTGGTAGTAGATACGCCGATAGGGTCTGTAGTAGATACAACTACTGGAGGTACATTTTTATACATAACTGGAGATGATGGACATTTCTATAAACTAGACATGTCTTCTGATGGTGCTCCAACAGACTTGCGCTCTGGTACGCCAATCACCACACCTAAAGAAGGTATGGCTATCTTTCAGGCTCGCGGAGAGTCTCAAAGATATTTATACTATTTCCAAAATACACAAATTGGTCGATGGGATTTGTCAGGAACACACCCTACAGGATGGACTGATAACCACTTCACAGGTCTTACAAACGCTATTCACATTACACACAGGATTTTTGACCGAGTATATTATACAAATGGCTCAAAGATAGGGATGATTTATGACAATGGTACAAGTGCAGCAGTCAATGATGTGAATGTGCTTGATTTTGAAGACGACTACATTGCAACAACTATTTCAGATGATGGACAATATTTTGTAGCAGGAATAACAAAGAACCCTAATGGACTGCTAGGACAATCTTCTACAAAGGTAGTATTCTGGGACCAAAACTCAGGCTCGTGGCAAAGAGAGTGGAATATACCCGCTATATCTATTAGCGCAATCAGAAACATAGGTGGAATACAGTATGCAGTAACCCCTACGGGCATATATGCTTTCACATTTAATTCATCTCCCCAGTTAGTACAAAATGTACCAACAACACTTGGGAGTACGGTACACAACGCAACTGATGTATACAATGAGGCTATTTTAATCGGAAACTCTACAAAAACATCTTCTTATGGGAAAATGACACCCAATGTACCCACGGCATTGTTCAATCCATACATTCATTCAGGGACAGCAAAACTCGTACTTGCAAACGCCAAGATAGAACGACTTTTTGTAGGGACATCATCTGATAAACTTTATCGAGCAAATATCACCTCAGCAGGAACAAGTTCATCGAAAGCAGTTACTACAGCCATTGACCTTAAAGATAGATATACAATAAACAGAATACGATTTACTTTTGCAGAACCTCTGGCAAGTGGAGATCAAATGACAGTATTAGCAGCACCAACACCTGACAGTTCTTTGTCTGGATTTGGTGCAACAAATGAGATATCTTTTGCTAATAAAGGCGCTGTGAGAGTTGCGAATCTCTACTCTAACCTAGAGTGTGAGTCTCTTTTACTTGACATTGCATTTACAGGTCTGTCAATAAAGCAGATAGATGTGTATGGTGAACCAACAAAAACATAATGAAAATAAATACACCCACAAAAGAAAAGCCAGAATTGACACTCAAATATGACGAGCCCGAGATAAACACAGGAGAAGACAGAGATATTATAAATCTCACAGGATTTATTAAAACCGTATCAGCAGTACCAGATTGGACCCCACGAACATTCACAGAACAATTCGCAATTTACAAGAACACCACGACCTATCGTTTTTATTGGTATGACACAACAAACAATGAATGGCGGTACTCGACAGGTGCATAATTTTATTATATAATATATAAACATGGCAATTTTATCATCATCAAGTTTCAAACTTCCTACAACAGACTTTGCGAAGTCAGTCGCATCTGGTTTTGATTTGGGAAGTGTACCAGTTACACAAACAAGAAAGGTGCCAAGCACTGGTCTTGCTGGACAACAAAGGTCAGTTACTGAGACCGTACCCCTGAGAGAATCAAACAGAGGTTTTGTGGAACCTAGACCAACACAGACAGCACCGCAGGCTCCGCTACCTGTGGCACAACCTGCACCAGTATCTTCTCAAATGTCTCCTCAAACAGTTACATTACCAAACGGTAGAGAGGTCACAGTAGACCAAACGGGCAACATAACATCAGGTGTACCTACTTTTGCAGTGGACACAGCACAGATTACACCAAACATTTCTGCACCCGTAGTACAAACAGCAGTAACAGACAGACCAACACAATCAGACATACTATCTCCTATCATGGCACAGCAAGAGGAGATACAAAGACTACAGCAGGAAGCAATTAGATTGTCACAGCCTACAGACCTTGAAACACAGACACTACAACAGATAAGAGACTTCGACCTTGAAACCATGCGTCAAGACGCAATATCAGAGGCTAGACGAGCACCAACATTTGCAATACGAGGTGAACAGGCAGAGATTCAAAGACAATCAGCAATACAGAGAAACGCATTGACTAATCAACTACAGGCTTTGACGGACAGTAGAACGGGAATGGCAAACATGCTACAAACATCTCTAGGATTTAGCCAACAGAACCTAGAAAACATAGTTCAAATAGGAGAGATCCTGGAAAAACAATTACAGAAACCCGAGGGAAACTTTGAAGCATCAAGACAGGCGGCTGTTCTTGGTGTAATATCGTCAGGTATAACATCGCCACAAGAAATATTCCAAATGATAAACTTTGATGAACAAGGTAATCAGGTGGGAGATATATCACTTGATGAGATAACAGATGTGCTAGCAGCAGTTGCTGGCGAGGAGGATGATGTACCAACGCCGTCTGGTACACAATTCCAAGCAGCAACATTTTCTAGCCGCGCATCACAGGCAGATAATGTTATAAATGAAATTGGGGCGGATTTTACTGGCGCATTAGAACTTGGCAGATTTGCGCCTAATTTTCTAAAGTCATCAGATCGACAGAGGTTTGAACAAGCGCAGAGAAACTTTGTAAACGCAATCTTGAGGCGAGAATCAGGCGCGAATATTACAGATACAGAGTTTGAAAGTGCTCAATTACAATACTTCCCACAACCAGGCGACTCTCCAGAGGTTATTCAACAAAAATCACAGAACAGAAGAACGGTCATTCAAGGGCTACGGGATGAGGCTGGCTCAGCCCTGAGACAAGAAAATTCTAGTTTTTCAGAAGTGGTAATTCAGGCATCTCAAAGATTCCCAAATGCCACAGACGAAGAACTTGCTGACATAGCACTGGAGGCATGGAGAGAAATCCATGGCGGTAATTTTAAACAGGTTGGGGGCGACACAAAACAAGCCTCAAATGTTCCTCAAAGAAACAACAATCCAGGGAATATAAAAGCAGGAGGACTCGCAGACACTCTCGCAATAGGCACAGATGAACAAGGGCACTTAATATTCCCTGACGCAGACGCGGGATTTGAAGCATTGGAAAGAGATTTGAGAGCAAAAATATCTGGAAATAGTCGATTTTTACCAGCAAACCCAACACTTGCAGAACTTGGTAAGGTGTATGCAGAAGATCCAAACTGGACAAATTCTGTAGCATCTATATTAGGAGTTTCTCCCGACACAAGGACTGGAAATATAAACTTCGTTTCACTATTACAGGCAATAGCAAGACAAGAGGGATTTTACGCATAAACAACATGGCATTAACACAAGAACAAAAACAAGAGGTAAAGCAATTTATGACAAGCACCATGCTTCAAGATACACCTAGCGACACTTCAATGCCGACCAAAGAACAGGCAATTGAGGAAGTCAGGAGACTAAGACAACCCCAAAAGAGCAAGGGGGATTTTCTTGGTAAGGCTACTGATTTTATTCTACCTGGAGTTCGTGGTTTCGGTGGTTCAATCGCAGGTTCTATAATACCTGAAACTAAAGAAGCAAAGGAATTAACACAATCAAGAGAGCAACTTGTATCTACGCAAGATACAGTGCTAGACCGCATAAGAGAAAAGCGGAGTAGAGGAGAAGATGTATCAAGGCTACTCGGCGCACTAAAAGAAAGTGGCATAAATATCGAGGCGGAAGACTCGGCAATTAACCCAGCTATTGGAAAATCTAATAAACAAGTAGTTGGTGAGGCTATTGGAACAGCGGCAAGTGTTATTGGTCTAGGCACTATAGGTAAGGCGGCGAAGGGTGCACAATCTTTTCAAAGATTTAAGGGTGTCCCAAGTATACTCGGAGGTGGGGCTACTCAAGCCACTGGTAGAGCGACTTTGGAGGGTTTAAAAACAGGAGCAAAGTTTGGTGCTGGATTTGGCGCAATTGAAGGGGGTGCTGCAGCATTAAGACGAGACGAGGGGGTTGGTGATGTTATTCAAGGTGTCGCAACGGGTGGAGCGATTGGAGGTTTGGCTGGTGGTGCATTGGGCGCCGCTGCTGGCGGTATCGGTGGTGCCACTTCAGCAAGAAAACTTCGCAAACTAGAATCGCAAAAGATATTTAGCGGCGAACCAACAACACTAGCTCCTTCAAATGGGTTGGGGGAAAGAGCAGTAATAAAAACACAATCAGACGACCTGTTGCCTGGAACAATTATACGAACACAAGACGAGACAGAGCAGTTGGCAAAGTTTAAGGTAGAGGGCGGTACAATAAAACAAGACACAGAATCCAGGAAGTTGCTTCGTGGGGTTCCAGGATTAGAGGAGGCTGATGTTGTTCAGTTAAAAAGCTTAACACAATCAGAGAAAAAGGCGGCGCTTGAAATGCTAGATACCACCCAAAAATCTAAAGCAAATCGTGGATTTGTTAAAAGATCTAGTGATATAGTTGGTGACGAAATTGTAAACAAGGTAAAAATTATACAAAAAGAAATAAAAAAAGCTGGAAAGAATGTTGATGAGGCTGCAAAAGGATTAAAGGGTGTTAAGGTAGACTATACTGCTGCTGAATCTAATTTTATAGACATGATTCAAGAGCAGGGTGTTTTTGTAGATGATGCTGGTGATCTGATTTTTGAAGGTTCTTCTTTTGAGGGTGTCACGCCCGCTCAAAACTTATTAAAAACTGTTTGGAAAAGATTAAGAGGAATAGACGATGATGCGATTCAGGGTCATAGACTAAAAAAACTAATAGACGAAAATGTGGAGTGGGGTAAATCAGCGGAAGGTCTTAAGGGGACAAGTGTTCGTATAGTTAAAGAATTGCGAAGAGATATAGACGGAGTGCTAGATGGTGCTGTGCCAGCCTATGACCTAGCCAACACTCAATATTCACAACTTATAAATATTGCTGATAACATTGGAGATGTTCTTGGTACTAAATTTGATATAAATAGCGGTTTTGCAAATATAAGGGCTGGACAGGTTGCAAGACGGGCACTTGGCAACTCAGCAAATAGGGGTGATGTGTTGAGAATGTTTCAAATACTAGACAGAGAAACTGCAAAACTTGGGGGAGACGCAAACAGAAGTATCACCAACCTTGTTATTGTAAACGATATATTAGAAGATATCTTTGGCACACAAGCAACTACTGGTTTGCAGGGGCAAGTTGGTAGGGCACTAGAACAGTCTAGTCGAGGGGTTCGCGTTGCGCAAAATCTGGCTCAGGGTAATTTACTGGGTGCTGGCAAGGATGTAATAGAGTTGGCGGCTGACAGGGTGTTAGGAACAACAGATCAAGAGATCATCTCTGCTTTAGAAATTATACTAAAACGGTAGCGCCTAAAACCAATCATCTTTTATTCTGACAATAGCACATATCATAATCCATATAAAGTAAAAGGAAATAAGTGCCCCTATCATTGTGAATAATATACTTATCATATATTCACACTATACATTTTTTCTTTCTGGAAGTAAACATAGTTATCCACACTTGCACAAAATACAATACATTGTATAATAAAACTCGTGAATGAGTTAAAAATATATAAACCATTTAAACCCTTCATCGTTACTCAAAAATGGGGAAACAGAAACCAAATGTACAAAGACAATGGTTTTGATTTCTCACTACATAATGGAATAGATGCAAATACTGGTTACCTCCACACACATCAAGGGAAACAACCCCACTATCCCGTCTACTGTCCAGTAGAGGGTTTTGTTGTACACCTAGTAAGAGACTTTCCAAAAGGAGGTGGTAGAGAAATGTGGCTACGCTCAAAAAATAAGGTAAAAATGTTTGAAAGAGAATGTTACGCTTATTTGGTGATGGCTCATGGAGACAGAATACTTGTGAAAGAAGGCTATGAACCAAAACTAGGAGAGTTGATAATGATTGCAGACAACACAGGCTTCTCTACTGGACCACATACACACATTGGACTTTATAGAATTGAATACGATGAACATAGTGGAGTTATTACTTGGATTGACAGTAATGAAGCCAACGGAAGTTTCTCCCCACACCTATTTTTACAAGATGAGTTTGCTGTCGATAAAGCAGACATGAACACACTCGTAAAGTCAGGTATGAGATATGTACAATATCTTCTGACTTAATTTATCCACAAGACTTTTTCCTATAAAGTGGTATAATATAAATGGAAAGTTCAATCAAACAACAGGAGGACGATATGTTCAAATGTGACAAACACCCCACATACAAAGGGGTTCGTCCTCCGAGTGTAAAGGGTTGCCATTGTAGGCGTAAATTCGTTTACGAACACTGGAACGACAGACACCCTAACAGTAATGTGAAGTGGATTTCTGAACAGCTTGGTATTTCAGAGCGTGCAGTAAGAAAACACGCTGAAAAACTAGCCGATGAAGGACACGACACAACACCATTTCCCACAGGTTATGTCAAGGCTGAACAAGCCACAGAACCTCGTTTTGAAGTGAAGGGTGAGGATGTGTTTTGGAAGTTCAAACATGGAGACATGAAACTAACTCTCGTGGAGTTGGATTCAATCTTCTATGAATACTCAAAGCATGGTCTCAACAAGTCTCAAGTCCAGGTTCAGAACGACCACGGATTCAATGCCATTGAGTGGCAAAGTCTCAAGCGAACATTTGACTTGGTAAAAGACAGCGATGTCTTTAGTCCATACACACTCTCTCTCCATACGGAGAAGGAAGCGTGTGACATGATTGCTTCTAAGATTGCAGAAAAGTACAGTCCTAAAAATATGCGTGCCGTTATTGTCCATGAGGACAATAAACAACGCACAAGGGCGTACGAGAACGCAATCAAGGAAGTTGCCAAACTCGATTATCGCAGACAGTTATTTGAGGATGCAATCCTTGAATATGTGGCTGAAGCCAAAGAAGCCCCTCTTGTGAAAAAGACAAGAGATGTTCGTACTGGAAATGTCATTGTTCATGTGTGCGACCTACATGTTGGTGCCGAAATCGAGGAGGAGAGAAATCTCCCTGCTTTCAATGCCGATGTGATTGTCAATAGACTTGCTACGATTGCAAAAGAAACAAACCAGAGAAAAGCCAAGAAGGTAACTCTCGTGATAAACGGAGACCTTATTGAAACTTTTACTGGATTAAATCATATCAACTCGTGGAAGAATATCGACAAGAAGTATGGTTATGGTACACAAGCCACAATCAAGGCAACGGAAATCCTCACAGACTTCATTGGTGCCGTAAATAACATAGAGCGTGTTGTCCTCATCGCAGGAAACCACGACCGGGTTACGAGCAGTAACAAAGAAGATGTTGTCGGTGAGATAATCCATTGGGTACACTACATTCTCCACGCTCGATATGGAAAGAAGTTTCCAGTAGAGTGGTCAAAGGATGTATACCCCATGACGCTTGATGATTGTGGATTTGTATTCACACATGGTCACTTGGCTATTTCCAAGAAAAACCCCGACCATATTGTCAATCAGTATGGATTTGCTGGAATGTTCAACCTTGTGGTTATGGCTCACCTGCATTCACGAAAGATAAATGCAGACCATTTCCATAATCGTACAATCCATGCACCTTCTATTTTCACTGGTAACAACTTCTCCAAGAACTTGGGCTACTCAAGTCTCTCGGGGTATTTGGAAATCAGCGTCAAGGAAGGGTTGCCGATTGTGATGGATGTTCCTTTACACTAAACTTGTAAGAGCCGAGCAAGTAAAATATCGGCTCTCTTTTACCCGTAACGAGTGCCAGCTGTTAGGTTTACAAAAAAGGGTCTAGGATGTAAACAAACCAGAGACCCCGAGAGACACAGGCTCGTTAGGGGTAAAAGGGAATGTTCTTTAATGGGGGATGAGGCAACTTTTCAATGACGACCACAAAACCACCCAGTGTGTGCATACCATAGATTGTGGGGAGTGAGGTGTTTTTACACCAGTAGAAGAAATGCAACAAAGCCAGTCGTCGTTCCCCACTAAAGAAGGTTCTTTTACAATTTAAGGAATTATCTAGCCGAGCGTAAGTTCGGAGGCAGTTGTTAGCTGACACTTGTTGTCGGCTAGATAGTTCTTTCACAAAACGGAGAAAATCATGTTCCAAATTCTAATTCGGCTTCTTGAGCATAGTGTAAAAATTAACTCAAGAAAAAGATGTCATATATGCAACGGTCATACCACAATGGTAATCATTGCATATAAGGACTGTAAGTGGCTTGTGAAGTACACATGTCACAAATCCCATACAGAGGATAAATGGCTCACAAACGAGGGAGTTATGGAACTCATAATCTAATGCAATTCACAGCAAGACTATACTGTCGTAAATGCAAAAAGGTTACACCTCAACGCATTTATTACGCAAAGGTATTCTCTGATTATGGTGAAGTAATTTTCGGTCATCTCTGTATGGGTGAAAACTACACATCAGAGTCAGGGTTCTGTTTCAACTTCACAGAAGACCACATTAAAATAAGAGACTACAACGCTCTTGTTGGAATGGGTCGTGAAGATTTTCCTTACGAATTCGACAAAGACGATGAAAACAATCTGTAAAGGCGGTACATGTTGGTTCATACTGGTATTGATAATCCTCACTTCTTTCTTTGCGGGAAAGGCGTGTGGTCAAGATCTTACCAGTTGGGACTTACATACCCAAGCAATCACAGACAACTCTGGATACATTGTGTTCAAGAAAACTGAACCCAATGGAAATGGAGTTGCCTATGTTGTGTATTTTTTAATGAAGGAGACCAACAAACTGTCGGTCATTCATTTGAAACAAAGTGGAAATTGTTTCATAGGTAACCCTAGTGTGAAGGGTGGTCAAAGTTTTGTACTCTTTTATGGAGTACCTTGTAGAAACTTTGACATCTTTGATACTGTGTACCGAAAAATGATTCCACCAAAACCACTGGAGGCACTAGATGAAGGGTGAATGCAGGAAATGCGGAACAAAAGGTCACAAAGGAAACCCAATTACACGACATCATATCTATCCCCGCAGGTACTACAGAGACGAGCCGTCTCCAATAGCTATTCTGTGCAGGGATTGTCACGATGTCTTGGAGAGGGATTTCATTCCTTTTGCACCAAAACATACTCGGATGTGGTATCACAGAGCATATCTGAGGTTTCTCCGTTCATAATATAAGGGAGGTTATCAACTTGGTAACCTCCTTTTTTTATGCTATAATTGTGTGGTATGAAAGATATAAGATTGTATACATCTTCTGCTAACCCAGAAGAATTATCTCTTACAATTCGTGGTCTTTTACTTGGTATTGTTCCGCTATTGTCGGTAGCATTTGAAGTACCAGAAGGATTACTCACGAACTTTGTAGAGGGCATGATTGGGCTTATAGCTTCAGGAATGGTTGCTTATGGATTGACACGAAAGCTCATCATTGCTTTTAAAAAATAACACTCGCTTATTTTACAAAAAATCATTTCCGCAGTAGCCTCCATACCTTTATTACTGACGAGCCCTACTGCGATATATGAGATACCCCCCGAACCGAGCATACCTGAGTTGATAATTCAGTATGCCGAAGAGTATGATGTAGACCCAAACATTGCTCTTTCTATTGCTTGGTCCGAGAGTAGATTTAAGAATGTGGACAATTTTAAGTTCACAGAAGACTATTATTCTGCTACTGGTATCTATCAAATAGTCAAATCAACATACAAACATTATTGTGGTGATGATGTGGAAGAAAGAAGAATACCCGAAAAGAATATTGAATGTGCCATGAAGATAATGAGCACTGAAAATGGTCTACAACATTGGTCAGAAAGTGAAGAAATATGGTCGTCAGTGCCTGTTAAAGTAGAAACCCTTAGTATGTATCAAGATTAGTATAAAAACAGCCCACAGGGCGTTCTAGAGCCTTGTAGGCTGTGTTTATACAGCATACAATGTCCTCCAAAACAAACAACGCAGGTCGGTTGCGTTGTTTTTGTTTGTATTGTATAATTGTGGTGGTTACGGCACGATAGCTTATGCTACATCAAATGTTGCTGAACCCGTATAGAGGCTTCATTACGCAAAGAGACAGATAATTCAAAAAACATCCATTTTACCTTTGATACATCAGTCCACCACAACCGCTTTGGCGGTTTTTGGTTTCTATGATATAATATGCAAATGGTAAATATAAACTACAACTAAAGCAAAAAGCACCTCACTGCAAATGGGGTGCTTTTCTAGTAGTTAATACGATACCACGCTTCACTTCCGTAAAGGAAGACTGTCGACATATATACTATACACTTAATGTCTTTATGTGTCAATAGAGAAAATGGTTATTTATGCTTGACTTATGATTTGCGGTTTGCTATAATATGCATATTGCTATAAATTATTCTCACGATTCAAAGACCAATGTGTAGAGAGAAAGGGAGTTTTACTCCGATGCCCCGTGAGAGCATTATAGCAACTTTCTTTCTACAGATTGGTTTTTTAGTACAAATAATATAAGTCACTAGAGATTTAAGGAGCACCTCTAAATAAACGCTTCTTACAGGTAGCACAGCGTACTCCGTTCCCCCCAATGTTTGTTATTATAAATAAGTATTGGGGAGTATGGAGCATAAATGTAATGGGGTTATGACACTGGACAAGAGCTACAAACTAAACACTACTTATATTCACAACCAACTAGCCCACCCTAGCACCCTATGGGGGGAGAACTGTTTTTATAAAAAGAAAATACTTATCCACACTCCTAGTATTCACAAACCCTCCTTATTGTTTATAATAAGCTCATGGACACTTCACAAAACAATCTTGATAGATTTTTTGGAGAACCTGTATATAAAAATCGCAGAGAAGAACTTGTTGATAAATTTGTACAAGCGATTAACGAGGAGAGGGTCGGTACTCCTTACAAACCAGTAACACATCGTTTAATAGCATTAAGAATAAACTCACATCCCTTATTGAAAAAAGATTTAGGAGAAGTTGAATATCTTTATAAACAATGTATTCAACAAGGTAATTTCAAAAAGTTTTGGTGGGTTACGAAATAATATGTACACAGACTACACAAATCACATAGGCGGTAATGAATTTGTTTTGAAGTGGGTTAAAACCACTCTTGCAAATTATCTAGAGAAAAATCAACCCCCAATAGAAGAGGTTGAGCATATAATTGACTATTTGGCTCAAACAGATAAAAAGATTGAAAGAATGAGTTATATACAAGCCAAGAAGAATGCAGACACCTGGAACAAAGCACTCCAGAAAAAAGGAGCGGACATAAAAGAGGGACCAGAAGACACAGAAATAGTCTTAGATTTTGGAGATGGATTTAAAATCGTCAAACTTATTGGAGAAAATGCTTTCAAGAGGGAGGGTTTCTTAATGAGGCATTGTGTTGGGTCATATTATAGCCGTAGTGGTACAGAGGTGTATTCTTTGCGAGACAAAGACAATCTACCCCACGCCACAGTGGAGAAAGACCAACAAGTTAAAGGAAAAGGAAACGGAGACATACATCCTAAATATGTTGGGTATGTTGTTAAGTTTCTAGAATACATCGGAATGACTGTTGGTGATAGTGAGATGAAACACTTGGGGTATATGAATATTGAAAAAATACTTGAACATCTTGATAAAAGCAAGTTGAGTATTTTTAATGAAAGGTATGTCAGGGAAGATATTAAGCTGATTGATAAGGAGGGTAAAGAATTTTTAGCCCTAGATTTATTGGATATAAGGTCACTAATTAAAGAAGTTGATTCTAAATTAAAGATAAATTTTGAATTACCACTTTTTATAAAAGCCTCAATTGAGTTTTTGTACAAACAAAACCCCAAGAACGTAGATTCAGGAGACTCCAGCAAACTAGCTTCATCAGGAGACTACAGCCAACTAGCTTCATCAGGAAACTACAGCAAACTAGCTTCATCAGGAAACTACAGCCAACTAGCTTCATCAGGATACTCCAGCCAACTAGCTTCATCAGGAAACTACAGCCAACTAGCTTCATCAGGATACTCCAGCAAACTAGCTTCATCAGGATACTCCAGCCAACTAGCTTCATCAGGAAACTCCAGCCAACTAGCTTCATCAGGAAACTACAGCAAACTAGCTTCATCAGGAGACTCCAGCCAACTAGCTTCATCAGGATACTCCAGCCAACTAGCTTCATCAGGAAACTCCAGCCAACTAGCTTCATCAGGAAACTACAGCAAACTAGCTTCATCAGGAAACTACAGCCAACTAGCTTCATCAGGAAACTACAGCAAACTAGCTTCATCAGGAGACTCCAGCAAACTAGAAATATCAGGGAAAGATTCTATTGGAGCCAATATCGGAATAGAAGGAATAATAAAAGGAAAGATGGGGTGCTGGATTACATTGGCAGAATATAAAGAAGATAAACCCGTATATGTTGTTTCTAAACAAATAGACGGAAAGAAAATAAAAGAAGATACTTGGTATAAATTAAAAGGAGGTAAATTAGTAGAAGTAAATAAATAAAATTATCAACTAACAACTAAACTATGAAACCACAAATAGTACGCCACGGAGAAGCAATCCTAAAACCTTGCGAACTCCCAAAAGAAGCAATATTAAAAGAAGAATTAGACAGGGTTGTCGTTGCTCACTCTGAAACGGGACACCACCATGTTCTTGTAAAAGATAAAATAGACTTATCAAAGTACAAAGTCTACACACATAATGGAGATACTTATGTAGAAGTACCCTCGTTGTCAAAACTTATTCACGAAAAAACAGGTTCAGATGTACACAAGACTCACACAATAGCACCAAGCGTGTATAAGATAATAATCAAAAATGAATTTGACTACTTTAGTGGGGCAATTAGGAGAGTTAGAGACTGATATGATAAATTCAATTACAAAAGAACAGGAAGCTAAAATACCAGAGTATATAGATAAATGGGTTCGTATAGCAAGTGAACCCCTAAATCGTGAAATGTCTGTAAAAATGGTTAAGGAGTTGTTTGGAGATGTAACTGTTATAATAGCAGAGTCTATTCGGAATGGGGTGGATATTGTTAAGTTTATTGCTGGTGGGCGAGTATTAAAATACGACTCAAAACTACGCTCACAACTATACTCACAACTATACTCACAACTATACTCACAACTAGACTCACAACTAGACTCACAACTAAACTCACAACTATACTCACAACTATACTCACAACTAGACTCAAAACTATACTCACAACTATACTCACAACTAGACTCAAAACTACGCTCACAAATAGACTCAAAACTAGACTCAAAACTAGACTCAAAACTACGCTCACAAATAGACTCACAACTACGCTCACAACTACCAAAAGAAATACGATATTCGTACTACACAACACAGTTTTGGATGGTATGGTTGGGGTATTATGATTATGCTCAAATGATAGGAGTAAAATTTGACAAAGAAAAACTACAAAAAATGACAGACATTGTATTGTCTATCCCTACAATAATTTCACTAGGCAAGATAATGATAGTTGTAGAAAATCCTCTGTGTAGGTGGGAAAATGAAAACATACATTCAGACCAAAAACCTGCAATAGAATGGAAAGATGGCACTGGATTTTATTATCTTGATGGTGTTAATTTTGAAAAAGAACTGTGGGAAAAGGTCGTATCTCATGAAATGTCTTTGTCTGAAATAATGCAAATAGAAATATCAGACCAGAGAACTGTCGCACTAAAATACAATCCACAAGCAATTATCAAAGAAAACGCAAAACTAATTCACAAAGACGACAGAACAAATGAACTTTACCTCGTAGAAAATAGCGAGATAAACAAAATTACAGAATTTCCTAAAATGTACTTCTTGAAGATGACTTGTCCAACTGGCAGGGTGTTTATTGAAGGATGTCCGCCCCAAGAAGCAGAAAAAAACCCACACGCTGGAAAAATGCAAGCCCTCCTTTGTGGATTACATTATTCAGAGTACATGGAAATGACATTAGAAAGTTAATTAAATAACTATGAACACAGAAAAACCAATAGAAGACAATGACTGTTGCTATAAAGCTATATTTGGCTCTGATATTTATAAACTACGAAGATTAGGAAGATGTCACTATATCTGTGATTATTGTGGTAGAGATTTGAGTATGTTGTGGGCGTTTTATCAATTAAGTTTAGAGGATAATAAATAATTATGAACACACAAAAGATAGAAGAAGAAATAATACCAACACATTATTGCCGTAAATGTACAGACATCGGAAAAGATGACGGCTCTTGTGTTGGGGAAGAATGTTCTTGTTCTTGTCATCACAACACACAAAGAGTAGAGGAGATAGTGAAAGACTGGAACACTATCGCACCCAAGTATAGAACACCAGAAAAACTTGTAGAACTTGCCTTCTCCCAATGCGAGGAGGAGTTAAAACAAGAAATAATCGCAGAGATTGACGAGGTGTACAAGAGAGAAAAAGGTATCCACCACTGGCTAGATTTAAGAGAAACCCTAATCAATAAAGAGGTATGAAAACAAAACCAAATTACGATTATGGATATATCCGAGTAGAAATGAGAGGTGCTGGCAACTTTGGCAATATGTCCTTTTCTGGCTCACATTATGATAATGATAACCACTTAACAGACGCAGTTGAAGAAATTAAAAGACACATTGACCGTGTAAGGAGTGCGGATATTCATTACGATTACTATACCTGTGGAGAATGTAATAGTGATTTTGAGTCGGAAGAAGAAGCAGACAAATGCTGTTTAGAACCAGAAGAAATGCCCCAATTCAAAGGCACAAGAGAGCAATTAGATAAAATTACCCTAACCAACAAAGAATAGATTATTAACTAAAGAATAAAAATGACATCCATATATTTATCAGGAAAAATAACTTGCCATTGGATAATCTTCAAAAGATTAGGACAGTTCATAAACGAGGTCAAAGGGTGGTACTGGATGAGAAAACTATCTAAGCAAGGATTTATAGTCTATTGTCCTCATCTCAACAACTATCAAGCAGGACTAGCATACGATGAATATATGGTTCGTGGGTTCTATTGGGTAGATAAATGTGACGAAGTAGCAATGATGCCTAATTGGATGTCAAGCAAAGGCGCAGTAGATGAATTAAACTACGCAAAATTAAAAGGTAAAAAGATATATTTTTTATGAAAGACGCAGAAAGAAAACAAATACCAGTTTACTCTGGTTTCATAGCATACTTTCCAGATGCAATAATGGAAGTAGCAAAGATATCTCAAATTGGGAATAACCAACACCATCCCGACAAACCGCTTCATTGGGATAAAACAAAGTCAATGGCTCACGCTGATTCAGGAGCAAGACACATGATAGATATAGCAAAAGGCATTACACATGACGATGACGGGGCTTTACATCTAGCAAAGAAAGCGTGGAGAGCAATGGCGGAATTACAGATTTATTTAGAAAAATAGTTATCCACACTTTTGAGTTTTAATTATCTAAACGATTTGGTAATATAAAGGTGTCGAAACATTATTAGCTTATCTCCTGTGTACTGCCCCTACTGATAAGCGGGGGTGGTACAAAGGGAAACATTATGAAAATTATTTACACACTAATAGCAATCGCATTCATGCTCGGCTTCCTATCTTGGACAGCCCAAAGAGATGCAAAACTAGAGCTGGCGGTAGACAAATATGAGGACTGTGTATTACGAGAATACAACACAAATCCATCAGATTATTATCAGGAACATAACGAATATCCTCCATGCGACTAGATCATACGGAAGCCCTAGATGACTTCCAACTACTCACAGATACAATCTACTGTAATTGTGAGAACGATAATCCAAATTGTCCTGATTGTTTCGGGGAAAATTGGAAAGAAGATTTACCAACTAACGAATAATACAATGCAAGCAAATGAACTATTAAATAGACTTACTTATCTCACACTTACTAGCGGTTCGTGGGATGAAGAAAACCTCTTTATTGGAACAACAAACGACTGGAAAAAGGTACAATGGGCAGATGACGGAGTACCAAGTTATGCACTAAAGCAAGGAAAGGAATTATCAGAGTCATTTTAAAAATATGAAGATAACAAAAGAACAAGTATTAGAGAATTTAGAAGAGGTAAAGAAGTATATTAGTGAAGTGGAAAACAAAAAAGAGGAGAAGGCTGTTGGTATTGCTATTGGTATTGCTATTCAAAACCGCATTACAGGTGAAGTAATTTTTCAATCTACAAAGACAACATACAAAGAAGCTATTGAAGAGAAAGGTGATGCTAACCTCAGTTATGCTGACCTCCGTGGTGCTGACCTCCGTGATGCTAACCTCAGTTATGCTAACCTCCGTGGTGCTGACCTCCGTGATGCTAACCTCTATGGTGCTGAATTACAAAATGTAAGGTTTTTGGGTAGAGG
>Ga0210043_1000674_pt1 | contig 35326 bp, 40 predicted proteins | sample CryGeymet201501t_FD_183990 | JGI IMG/M metagenome (GOLD analysis project Ga0210043, IMG submission 183990) | Groundwater microbial communities from Crystal Geyser aquifers in Utah, USA - Crystal Geyser metaG 2015-01t (SPAdes) (version 2) | ecosystem: Environmental > Aquatic > Deep subsurface >... | reverse complement strand
CATTGGTAATCAGCAAGCGCTTTCTCTTTTGTTGTTGCGTCGTTGGCCGCCACCAAGTAGTAGGTACTGTCCTTGGATGCGCCCCCGAGGGTTTCTATCTTATCGTACAGTGCGTTTTTTGTAGGTATTTCTAATGATCCGTTCCATCCAGCGCCATAGGCATCATCTTCTACTGTTGCACCAATTACTTCCCAATCTGCGCTAGACGCCGTTCCAACTGAAATATACGCATCGTCACCAGTAGTATCAATATAAATGTCACCAACTTGTACTGGTGTCGTAGCTGGAGCACCTGCGCCTGAAAAGATACGAGGAAGTGGATTGCCTTCGACTGCAACAATACCTGCGGCGACGCGTGAAACTGTGGTGTCAGAGGCATTACCAAGTTCTACGTTACCTGTTGTGGTGACGGTGGTGAATGTAGCCGCTCCTGGAGTTGTACCGCCAATTGTGCCTGGTGCAGCAAGGCGAGCGGTTAAGTTAGCTGGGGTGACGTACCGTGATGTGTCTGTCCCTGTAACTGCTTCTGCGTCTGTGGCAGTTTCGGCAATACCTGTTTGGGTAGTTGAGGCAGTACGAACAGTTAGGTTAGTACCTGAAAGAGTAAGTCCAGTAGATGCTGTTAAAAATGTATACGTTCCAGCCGAATCATCCCAAAATAAAATACGATCAGCGTTTGGGTCAGTGAGTCCTGCAATCTGTGTCAACTCGGCATCATAGGCTTGTACAGTTGTACCAATAGCGGCTGGTTGTAGCGCACTGTCAGCTTTATTAAGACTAGTATTTACACTCGTGTCGAGCTTAGTTTCATCAATCGAGCCAGCCACGATTGAGGCAGAAATAGTTGGTGTAGCATCATCATAGGTGAAATCAATTTCAGCACTATCAGTCAAAATAGTACCCACAGCGTCTTGTGCTAGTTCGTCTGTGTATTGCGTAATAGTGGTTGAAACAACTGGATTAGCAGGGTCAGTTGCGTCTACGCTAATACCTGTGCCAGCAACAACTGAATCGACGGTGCCAGTACTACCCCCGCCCCCTGGAATCGTCACTACCGTAGCATCGTTACCAGCATCGTCTGTGACTGTTACACCAGCCCCAACGAAGTTAAGGTTAGTACGTTGGGTGAGGGGTGTACCTTCGTCTTTGATTACGTGGCCACCTCCACTACCTGAGCCAATCGCAGTCCATGAACCATCAAGATTTTTAAACTGAATGACCCCTTCTTCATCACGAAAACCGTAGCCACTTTCGCCACCAGTTGTACCAAAGTTAATGTACTTTTTGAAAACAACTGGTACGTTTTCGGACTGTACCAGCTTGTCTATTTGTTTTAACCAAAATGTATTTCTAACTCTAGCCATTATGTTTAGTATTCAAGCCCGGCTGTTTTGAATCGTTCGCGTGCGTAGGCTTCGCGTTCAGCTAGAGCTTCTTCGCGTTTCAGAAGTGAAAACACTTTTGCTTCGGAGTGTTTATACTCAGCTTCAGCCTCAGCCTTTTGTTTTTTAAGCGATTCAAGTTCTTGATTTGTTTCAACAATTAATTCTCGCGCTTCGTTTACTTTTTCAATCAGCGCATCAATATCTTTAACAACTGAATCTCTGCGCTTTTCTTCTGCGCTGATGGTAGATTTAAGTGATGCAAGGTTATCTGTATACGACGTAACGGTTGCAGATAATGTCTGAGTAGTTTCAGTGAGATCAGCTAGTTCTTTATTTTTTGCAATCGTATTTTTAACGATGTGATCATATTTAACTTGGGCTTGCTCAATGTTTTTTTGTGTACTTAAATAATCTTCAGTAGCTTCAGCTAAATTATTTTTTTCTGTTTTGATTTTACTTAACAAGTCAGCAAGTTCGGTTTGCTTGGCTACCAATTCTTCAGTAACAAACGCCAATTCTTTTTGAGCTTCTTCTTGCGCTGCTTTGTGTGTAGTCTTTACTTCTTTTTTGAGAGCTGAAATCTCAGATATAATATCTGACTTTTGATTAATAAAATCTTTAATTTCAGATTCAATTTGAGCAAGGTCTTTTTTAGCTTGATTAGACGCATCTAACAAAGCGTTTTTAGTAGCAGTTAAGTCACGCAAAGCTGCCTCTGTCGCAGACTGCTCTTTTTTTGTTTCTTCAATAATCAACTTTGACGCATTGATAGAAGCGGTCAAATTATCATTGTCTTTTTTAAGACGGTTGTTCTCAGTTACCAGCTTCTCATTTTCGGTGTAGTTAGACATATATTACGATTTATCATCACGTAAGTATGCTTCACAGGTAATTGCGCCGTCAGTAGAAACAATCTCCGCTGCAATCTTATAGATAGCATTACTTTCAACTTCAACCATTTTATCAAGCACCGCAGCGGTTGCAGAAAATCCAGTGTTACCAGCTACGGCTGAACCACCAGCTTCAAGGTCAGTAGACGCAAGGTAAACCCAGCGATTTGTCGCAGAGGCAGCCGCACTGAGGTCACAATCTGTTTGAATTGAACCTCGAATCTTAACTGTACCAGTTACACTGCCGTTTGATCGGAAATGAAAGACAATGTGTCGGTAGTCACCTGCGATAATTTCAGGTGACACAGCGGCACTAGCTTGGGCGTTGAATAATACTTTTGGTTGAAAAATCATACGGATAAATTATTAATTGATTACCATAATTATACAACACTCTAGAGCTAATGTGTACAAAGCTACTTGCTATTTAATTGATGTGATGATACCTTTACACGTATATGAATAAAGGTGAATCAATAATCATGTTGGTATTCTTTGCGGGATTTTTAATCTACGCAGTAAATGTCGGCAATATAATAATGTCCATATTGTTTGGGATAGGACTTTTTGGCGCACTCTCAATGTTAGCTGAAGCGTTCGCTGATTAATCTTCTGCTTCTGGTATAAAATCAGAGTAATTATCAATTACTCGATTTCTAGCTTTTTCTAATGCACTCGTTGCCATCTTTGCACGTTCTTCTTCAGTCATGTTTTGATACTCGTCTGAATCACGCCATTCTTTAATCAATACATCCATTTCATCGCCAAGTTCAACTACCGCTTCCCAATATTTTTTTTCATCCGCTGCGCGTAAGGCTTTCCAATCTGCACCAGCCGGATTCCAGCGCATGTCACGGGTGCCAAAGCCAAGTCCTTCAAACATCATAAACTGCATCGCTGATGAATAGTCTTCTTTTTTATAACCAGATTCCCAGACTGACTGAATAGTAATTGGTACTAAAAAATTAGACACCATTGTTTGTGGGGTAACTGGTTCACCACCGAAATGCTCGCCGTTTAATAGCGTGCCATAGAATGAAAGTAATGGTGATTTTTTAGCTTCAATAAAGTTAATTAATTCATCAGAGCCGTTTTCCCACCAGTTGCGATCTCTCATTACTCCTAACTTTGGGTCGTAGTATTTTTCACTAAATGCACGCGCAAATGTACGAGCAATCGTTGGAATACCCCCAAACATATCTATTGGCTGGCTACCCCCAACAGTAATAAAACCAAACGTAGCACTAGTTGGTTGTAGATCTATACTGACAGTCTCTTTACCAGCTAATTGTTGCATTGCGTAGATAGAGAGCGCAAAGCCGACAATACCTCTCCATACTTTTAAGTTTTCAACCGCGACTAATCGTTTAGCTTTATCATCAGCAAAAAATATACCGCGAGCAACATGCCAATACTTGTCAGTGGTAGCTTTAAACAGACGAGCAGAGAAAGCAACAGTGTTTAAAAGATTGGCGGCTGATTCTAATTGACCAAGACTAGCCCGACCTGTTAAAGAACCAATACCCTCACCAAGTATTTTGGCTGTGTCAGGATCCATTGGATCCAAACCCCAAAGTTTAGCTTTTTCAATAATATCATCTGCCATTTTACGACGAATACGAATAGCTGATGAGTTATAAAGATCTTCTGAAACGCGGTGAAACCGACCCCAGCCACGTAATCCAGCAAGGAAAGAGGGCGGGAACGCTTCTTCACCACGACTGAGCACATCCATACCATACGCATTAGGTGCTTTTTGGTATACACCATTAATGTAGTTGTTGCTTTTGTATAGTTCAATCAACTCTAAATCCATCATTGGAGTACCGCGAGATACATTAAACCAGCGATCCCATTTACTTAGATCTTCAGGTTTAATTGCGCCACTATCACGAATTGCGCCCGGTATTCGCTTAAACGATGTAGCAATGTTATCCGCCCACTTCTTAACATCTCCTTGTAACAAGGGAGCAATACCCTGACGACCATGGAATCCGTTATCAACTGATGCTAACGCGCCTTTAAGGACACTACCTAGTGTGTCAGTTATCAATAAACCAATAGCCCTTGTAAATAAAGCAGTTTTATACCAACCGCCTTCAGCATTATTAGCTTTTGCAAAATTATCTATAACACTATTTTTACGACTTACAAATAATTCTTCAGCATACTTTGTAAGCGCTAATTCCTTTAAAGCAAATTCGGTGCGTAGTGTGCTGTCTTTTGGTACATTACCAGCTTCCTGTAATACATCCTTAGCTTTCTTTGATTCGTCGGCGTACCTGTAAAGCGTCTGTGCTTCTTCTTGCGTAAGTTTTGTACCAAGTTTTTGTTCAGCTAAATCAGATAAAAACGGCTTACCCTGCTGAGGGTTTAATATATTTATACTCATTGGTTGATTAGAAAATTTATTGATTTCCTCAATCAATTTTTCTTTTGTTTTTTTAGGTATTAGGTTAAAAGATCCATATTTTTTTATTAGTCGTTCTTTCTTTGCGAGTGCAATATTTAATTCTGTTTTATATTCAAGGCCTATTACCTGCTCAACCAATTCTTTTTTACGAGCTGGTTTTACTTTATCCATCTCACGCAAAATGTATTTATTGAGAATACCCTTGGTCTTACTATTCATTCGTTGCTCAAAGCCAATGTTTAGTTTTTTAGCCAAGCCCTTGTCTTTAAGGTAGCTTTCAAAAATACCGCGACGGGTATCAGAATCCATCTGCACTAATTTCTTAATCGAAAGTTCACCGTTTTTAAGGGCTTGTTTTATATTCGCAGAAATTTCTTTAGGGATGCAGACTGACATATTTAACAGGTAATATTATCTATTGCTTCATTAATAATACCTTTACTGTCTATACTATCCAAGCGTTTTTGGAGTTTAGATACTTCATTAGCTACTTGTTTTACCGCTTTTTCGTTACCCAACTTACGCTGAATACGCATAATCTTCATTACAGGATTGTCAGCGTGCAGTAATTTAAGTGCTTCAATTTCCTGACCAGCGCGTGTGGCAAACTCACTCAATTCTGGTATAACAGAAGCTAAGCGATTTGTGTAATTAAGTTTAAGGGCAGGATCAGTGGTAGCTTCAATTGACTCCATGAGCGCAGATACCATAGCAGCTTTAGTAGTATCACTTGGTAATGTGCCGTTTTCAGCTTTTGTAAGCATTTCATCAATACCGTTTTTAGCAATGTGATTAAACGCATTTTCAGCTTGCTTGGCGTGAGTAGCTACATTAAATTCAGGTGAAGAATCAACATTTTTTAGACCATCATTTAACTTCTTCATTAATGTCGAAGTTTCAACCTTTGTACCCTCAATCTTAACTGGTTTGATTTTTTCAGTAGGCGTTATTTCAGTAGCGGTGGATTTAGTAGGTTTGATTGGTGTAGGCTTTGCTAACGCGGTTGGTGTGGGTGTAACAGGTGGTGCATCCGCAGTGTCTTTCAGTGCAGTAATTGCATCATCAATTTCTTTTAACTCATCATCTGGTACTTCTTCAAGGCGACCATAGGTTTCAATTAATTTTTCTCGCTTACCTTCAAGTTTTGTAATTTTGTTTTGTAAGCGTTCAGCATTTCGAGTTGATGGTACGCGAGGTTCTTTAAATTCTTTTAAAATTTCTTTTGCTTCCGCAACCGCTTTCTTACTTTCTTCTACCACTTGTGCCTTACGCAGTGACGCACTAGCTTGAACTTTTGCAACTTCAACTTTAGTATTTGTCGGAACTTTTGATTGCGCTTTTTTAACTACGCTTTGCGCTTTACGGGCATCCGCCTTAGCAGTTTTAAGCACTTGCTTAGCTTTCGTTAAAGCTTGATTAATTTTAACTGTTGCACCACCTTTCTTCTTGGCATTAGCGAGTGCTTTTTGTACAGTTTTTAATTTTGCTTCAGCCGTTTTGACCGCCTGTGTAGTAGTGCGAAGTTTTGCTATTGCTGTCCTGACTTCAGTTTTTGCAGAATCTTTAATGCTACGAATCCGCGCCAGATCTTTGGCTAGCTCAACATCTATGTCCGCCTTACGTTTTGCTACTGTAACTGGGCTATCTTTAATAACTTTTTCAGCCTCAGCCTTACGTGTCGCATTGCGAGTAATACTGGCTTCTTCTTCTTTTGCTAGACGCGACGCTTCTTGCTGATCAGCTAACCGCTTTTGCTGTTCTAGTGCTTCTTGCTCCTTAACTCGTTTTTGTATTTCTTTTTGACGAGTAATAATTTGTTCGCGTGTCGTTTTACGCAAAGTGGAAATTGCATCAGTGCCAGTATCAACTAAGGCTTTTGGGGCATAGGCAAATGTACCATCTTCCAGACGAACCAAATCTTGCACAATAACTTGCACTTGGCGTGGCGCATTACTGGCAAAACCACGAGCTAACTCACGATCAAGTGAAACGCGCGTACCAGCTTTAAATTGTCGATTACCAATCGTAAACACTTTAATGACTGATTCAGGAGTGACTTCACCAGTTAATTTTGATTCTTTAATAGTATCAGCAAGAACCTTTGCATTAGATAAACGCATGTTTTCTAACTCACCGCGTAACGCTTGATTTTGTTGACGTAGTAACGATTCAGTCACCTCAATCGCTTCATCAGCAGTTTTTACAAGAGGTACACCATCAGCACCCCTACTAACCGCAGAACGACCTAAAGTTCTTTCGCGTGTAAACGCATTAGCGATATCACTAAGAGCTGAACTCACTTGTCCAAATCGAGTTTGACCATTGTTTAGTGCATCCACAGCGGAGCCTAGTTCTGATTGTTTCTGTAAATACTGTTCAGGTGTTACTGTGCCAGCTTCAAGGTCAGCAATATTTTTACGAGCAGCCTTTTCTACAGCAGCTTTTACTGATTTTTGAGTAATAGCTTTATCAGAATCAATCGTATACCCAATAGTGGTAAACGCTTGTCTTGCTTCGTTTGAAATTGACGCAGCGCGTAATCCTTTTACGCCAGCACGAAGTGTTTGCCCAAAGACAGGCACGACATCAAGCATTGGTAAAAATATTTCTTCTGAAGCCGCTTGTAGGGTATTTAAAAAACCATATTGAGGTCGTTTTGCCTGTAGCTGATCTTGGCGATTTAGCGTGGCTTCAGATAACTTTGGTACTTGATCAGTAATTTTCTGAGCGTCACCATTAAAACTCTGGTCAACGGTAATTGATAAACCCGGCACAGTTAATCCCCCCGGTGTAAATTCAGATGCAGTTTTCAACGAAAAGCCAACGATTGTTTCCATCCAACGCGCAGCGACATCAGTCGCAAAACGCGACACGCCACCAAGCACAGGGATATTACCACCCATCTCGGCACGTTTGTTAGAAAACGGCAAACGTACCGTAGTATCTTTTTTAGGCTCAACAACTTTTTGTTTTGGTGCTTTAAATTGATACGCACTAACACGCTTTTTAACTTTTTCGCGTATGTCAGATTGTTGCAGATTTTGCGTTGACTGAGCTTTTTGTTCAGGCGTTAAATTAGCTAGTCTGTCAGCAATCTTTTTTTTTAAGTCATTATCAAGTGCCATGTTAGATTAAACTTTGTGCATAGTCGAGCAGTTCTTGCTGTTCTTCTCTCGTTAGTTTTGTATCTTTTTCAATTATACTACGAACAACTTGTTGCGGAGTTTTTCTAGTAGCTTTTTTTTCTAATTCACCAGTAAGGGCTTTTTCAATTTCATCTTGGTACAAAGATACCGCAGTTGATGTTTTTTTAGAGCCGTATTCTGATTCCCAGTCAGCCATAAGTTCTTTGTAAAGCTGACTGTCTGGTGAAATAGTTTGTTGCATTTCATCTTGGGCAATTTCAAGGTAAGTATTAAAATCTACCGCCGAACCACCTGATTCAAAGTCAGAGATAACCTCACCAGTTTGAGTATCGACCAATACTTTCTTACCATCAATATCAATCACTTGGGTAGAACGCTTACTTGAACCAACTTTTTCAGGCTTTGGAGTAATGGCTCGAACATTACCAAGTAGTAAACCGTATTCAACACCGTTCGCTTCCGCAGCGGATTTAATTTGAGATTCTGGTGCACCAATTAATTCTTCAGCCAGTAAACTAGAAAGTCGTTCTTCTTGTTGTTGGTCAAATTTAATTTGCTCACGCGCCCGATTTTCTTCACTTTGTAACTGTTCATACATCTTAATGATGGTCTGATTTTTTAGATCAGCATACTCAGTAATAAGTTTTTGACTTTCCAAATAACTCTTGTATCTAAAATCACGCAAATCTTTTTTGGCTTCATATTTCTTTTGAGCCGATTGCAATTCAATATCTCGAATGAGAGACAAGCCTTCATTAATGGTGTCTTGTACGATCCCTGAATGAGTTTCTGGTGAATAGCGAGCGATACCAGCCGAAAGACCAGCGACTTTTGCGCCGCGAACAACATTGGCATTAACTTTTTCTTGTCGCTGAATCTGTTGATTCGCCAAATTTTCAATCTGACGCACCATAAATTTAGTATCCTCATCAGCGTCAAGCATCTGCTGGTTAAGCACTTCAAGTTGTGAAGTAATCGCAGTGCGCTGTTCATTGGCACTATCAAGTAATGCTTTCATTACAGGATCATCACCAGCTAAATCTTCAAGACCAACGCCAGTATCGGCTGGTTCAGTTGGTGTTGTCTCTGATGATTTTTTATTGTTTAACAACGCTTCGGCAGCTTCGTCTTCAACTTGTTGCTTCTGCTGATCAGCAATAGACAGGGTACTTTGTGTGCTTTGCAACTGCTTTTGTGTCTCAGCTAATTCAGACTTCTTTTTTTGAAATTCTTGAAACAACTTTGAATACGCATCGTTAATTGAATTACCAGAAGTTTTTTTATCTTCATTTCGGACAGTTTGAATAGTGCGACGACCTTGTTCAGATGTTACTGTGCCAGATAAAGAGGTAAGCCCACCAGCTAATTGTTTAGCTGAATCTGAATTTTCAAACTTAGCTTTTTCAGTTGGGGATAAATTAGAAATACCCGCGCTTATGTTCTGTAAGCTGGTTTGAATATCGGCGAGTGATTGTGCGGTGGGTGGCATGTTATGAGTAGTATTCGGTTACGATTACGATTCCATCAGCTCCAGCTGCGCCAGCTCTATAACCAGAACCGTTACCAGAACTTCCGCCAGAAGCCCCGCCACCATAATCCGTACCTGCTCTACCAACATTATTGACAGTAGCGGAACTAGCTCCTCCGCCAAAGAAAGAATTACCCCCTAGCCCACCTCTTACTCCACTACCACCAGCGCCTCCTCCTTGACCATTTGTATTTACATCACCTAATGAGCCAACGCCACCAACTCCACCAGAGCCAGTACTGACACCTCCATCACCTCCAGTTGCTTGTACTAGAGAGCCAAAAGATGTAGTACCACCAGAACCTCCAGGTGTAGAGGAGGTACCAGCTGTACCACCAGACCCAATAGTAACTGTTTCAGTTGAACCCAATGTAGAAGCTAGAATTAGTCTGCGGCCATAGCCACCTCCACCTCCACCTCCACCTCCATTAGAACCTGAATCAGTAGCTCCTCCACTTCCACCTCCACCGCCCACAACTTCAACTACGACATACTTTAAACCAGCATCTTTTGTCCAAGTACCAGAGCTTGTAAACGTAACAATTTGTATTGGTCGCGTTAGTTCTTCCGTAACAAACTTATTATCCCCACTTGGTGTTCCAAAATCACCACCGCCAGCCAAAGCATCAACCCGATCTTTAGTGGCAGTTAGTGCTTTAGGATCAAGCGGATTGTCAGCCGCGACATCTAATTTAGTCGTGCCGCGAACGGTATCGCTCGCTGTCGCAGAAAACGATTCACCAGCAGCATCAAATTGTGCTTTACTAATTGGCTGTTGAGCAGTTGTTGCATCAGGAATAATTGGACTACTAGAAAATGTTTTAACCCCAGCCACAGTTTGATTACCTGTGAGTTTTACATTAGTCGCCTCAATAATATTTGACTGACCAACAGTAAGTGCCTCTTCAACTGCCACTCCATCAGGAATCTTTGGTGCAGTTGAAAAAGTTTTTTCTCCGGCAATAGTTTGATCGCCAGTGTCTAACACAGCTACAGATTCTAAATACGATTTTGTAACTGGATTATCGTCAGTAGTTGGGGTAGGAAATTCCCATGCACCAGTTACCACTTCATCATTGTCTTTAGCAGTAAACTTATTAAAAAGATTTGGGTTATTTGAAATCACCAACTTCACACCAGCCGAGTGTGTGTACGCAATACCACCTGTGCCATACGGTGATTTACCAATTAAACCACGACCACCAACTCCAAAATCAATGTTCGCAACACCGTCAGTATTACTTGTAATCGTAAAGCTAACCGCTTCTTCACGCGCTGTGTTTGGTTCAAACGTACCGTAAATAATTGAGCCAAAATCAGATTGCGCCAAGTCTAAACCGTCAAGACCAACCATTCCTGTCACCACCGCTGTAGTGTTTGATGTGCCTATACTTGATTGGAGAGTAAGTGGTTTAACCTGTACAGTTTTTGTTGACATAACACTATTATACTATAGTAATTTAGGTTGTGGTAATGTTATTAGGCTCTGAAGATGTAAGTGTGACATTGCCTCCATGTGCAACTAAGCGCCAAAATCCGTCAACGACACCAATCATTTTATAGGTAACTAATAATTCATAAAACTGCACAGGTAATACATTATCAATGTAGCGGAACCTCCGTTCATCTAAAGTAGGATCACTTGGTTCGCCAGAAAGAGTGCGAGAACCAAGTGGGGTTTTACCAAAACTACTTTCATCAGTTACTTGAAACGCAAACCGACTACCTCCACTAAAAGATTTAGAAATAGATTGGGTCTGACCCATAAAGTTATAATCAAGTACGCGAGTTAATTCACCATTACTAGAAATATAACCATCTTGGGCATATTTGTATAAACTTTTAATTCCAAAGCGAGAGCCAAAATTATTGTAGGCAAATACGGCAATTGTATCAAAGGCTTGCCCGTTATCGTTTCGACCAGTAAATAATTGATAACTTTCATTTTTGAAATAATCATGCCCAATCAAATCACCATTTTCATCAACTGAAGCTGAACCAATAGTTGTATTAGCAAAAGAAATTGGTGCGTGCCAAATCTTTCTTGCCACATCGTACATCATTAGCGTATTTGAAAGTGGAATACACACTACAATAATTCTATCCCAATAGACAATCGTTGCATCAGTAAAATCAAAACTGTCAAAATCACGTTTTACAATGTCTGAGATTGGCAGCGTTTGTTCATCAGCAATATTTGCCACAAATTCAATCGTATCAAGTGTTTTTTCGTTAGTGACATACATTACTGCGTTTTTAATACGAATCTTAGCTGACGGAGTAATGATGCCACCCTGACTACCTGTTTCGAGTCGATCAATTTGCATTAACTCTTTCGTTTGATCCGCTGAAACCGTAAAGCGAATGATCATAACCATGTTGGTTTGACCAAAAATTAGCATACTATCTTTAGTTGCCATAAAGCCAGCACAGGTGTCATCAAGCACAAACTTACGTGCGCCACCAACAGCAGTAGAGCTAGAAAAATTTAAATAATCTAAAGCATCAGACGCATACGCTACTCGACTGTTTTTATTACCAACATATAGTTGGTTACGAAACACACCAACAAAATCAATCGTAAAAGTAGAATCCCACGGATGAGTTGGTGGCGCTGAATTAGTAGTAACAATCGCACTATGACCCATATCACCAGCGGCTACTGGTGCAACTGTTGGATCAGGTGTTACCCCAGTTAAGGTTGTAGTATCAGCACCACCTGTGTAGGTGTAAGTAGTACCGTTAATAACTATAGTGCCAGTTGCCGGGAATCCATGAGAACCAAACGTGCGCGTACCTGATTTAGTAATTGTATTAGCGGTCACGCTATCTACCTCAATTAATGCCCCACTCCATTCAATAATTCCTTCTTCAAAGGAAGGAAAGATTAACTTATCTATTTTATTAGTATCATCCCAAACCGTCGCAAATTCAGAGACTACTTGTGTACTGCAATCAACTAAACTAGAAGAAATAGCTAACCAGCTATAGGTTGTAACACCTCCTACCGTTTCAGAAAGTCGTACTTCAAGTTTTGTGCCGTGTCGCCGTAACACATACACATCGCCGCGTGAAGTACGCCACGTATACCCACCACGTACTCCGTTCCCCGTGGAACCAGTATCACCTTGAATAGAATTGCCTTTTCTGCTCACTAAACTACCTTGCCAATCAACTAAGATATTTTTACTGCCGTCAATCATGTATGACGGATCAGTGTTTGTTATTTCAGCGCGACTTTGATACCCAGAAAACTGTGAGGTAAGAGTTTTTTCAAAGTTAGTTGCCATGCTAGTCGTAATAACTTATATTTGGCTTTCGTTCACTAAGGTATCTGCGACGGTAACGCGCGTACAGACCGTCTTCATTGGAATTACCCTGAGTTCCCATCAATGTACGAAATGCGGTCTGCCACACACTGCCAGCATTGTCACCTTTTAATTCAAAGTCCATTAGCTTTTTCATTTCTTCTACTACAAGCGCAAACGTATCATCATTAAAAATCACTTGCTCAGACAAAGCACTAGTGGCTGGTGCAGAAATAAAATTATTAGTTGAGTCAATGTAATAAAGATTGCTGTAATATGAAAGCGCATACGCCACACCTTTCTCAGCGATAATGTGATCAATTTTTACGCCTACGACAGACGTTGATGCAGTGTGTACAATACTTACCTCCATGTAATCAACAGTTTCTTCATCGACTGTACCCGTAGTTGAAGCTAAACGACGTTCAAACCTAACTGGGTTCCACCCCTCCCGAAACGCACCACGCCATGCGTTTGAAGTGACTGTAGTTTGTAGGTAATTAGATGCGTCATTACCAACACGAATCCTCACACTGGTAATTTTGTTAGCTAAATCGGCTGGAACATACAACATTAAAGAAAATGATCCGTCACGGGTGATCCCAGATATATCTTGTTCTTCAAAACCGTCAAAAATTATAGTAGCAGTATTTGAACTTGGAGTAATATTAAAATCAACTGCTCCAATGCCGTTAAAATAATTTACTTCATTAATACCAATACTATTAGCATCACCTGATGCTGTTACCGTGCCATCATCAGTCAGACTATTGCAATCGTGTAACGTAATTGGGGTTGAATTTATTGTACCGCTGGTAATTCGCATTAATTTAATGCCTTGTCGGTACTCGGTTGTGAAAGCGGTTGATTGTGAAAAAGAATCAAGCCCCAATGACCGTGCGTCACGGTTTAAAAATTCATCCCAACTGGTGAACTTACCATCAATCGGTGTAAGTGAAATAACTGCATTTAAATCGTCTGGTAATGCGTAGAGATTATCACCAGAGTACACAGCCGGAGTAAGTGCAACATCTTTTTTACTTTCAACAATATCGACATTCATTGCAACTTGTCTGACCGCTTCTACAATGACATTGTTTGGGTTATTAAATGAACTACTTTGTACACCAGAGAATGGAATAAGTGCCGCGTCAAATAAATTGTTAGTAGTTTTCATTGTAATAATTATACAATATCTTTGGGTGAGGGGCTATGTTTTTCTTGTATATTTCCCAACAGGAGTTGTAAATGCTTTTTGTATAGACCAGCCTTCTCGTAGTCTGTCTGAGATTAGTGTTGAGTTTCCGCCAAGTCTAATAGCAGCATCCACAGCGAGTTCATTGTTGAATATAATATTACGACCTGTGTTTCTATTCTGCTCTCTAGTTGTTGCTAATCTGCAATTTTCAGGAAAATATCCTTTTTCGTTATCAATTCTTTCTATTGTTAAACCTTCTTCCCAGCCTTTTGAAATAGCCCAATTATAAAATTCTAAAAAATTATTTCTCCATTCATCACAAATATTAATGCCACGACCACCATATCTGTAATAGTATTTTTGATTTGGGTTTAAACAACGATCTTTCATGTTTCTCCATTTTTGATTAAGAGTGTGTTTATTTAAACCATGTTTAGTTATCTTTTCAATCTTTAAACAACCACAAGATTTAACTGACCCATTTTTAAGTCTCGCCGACGATGCGAAGACGATATTGCCACAAGAACATTTACATTGCCATATTACGTTTCCTTTTTCTCTTTTATTATCTTGTATTACTGTTAGTCGATTAAAAGTCTGTCCTTTTAAGTCTATTAGTTTGCCCATAAAATAAAAATAACTATGCGGACACATAGTTATTTTTATTTAAGCAACCGTGTCCGCGATTGATAATGCTTATATACTAAGCAATTACTTAACTTTATGCAAGTGTTTACGAACCAACACCAGAACTCATCACCATACCACGGGGATCGGCTACTCGGAACTCCCAACTGCCCTCAACAGCAATCGTAATGTCACCATTAAGGTTGTTTACGTCAGTCTTGCGGTATCGAATACCAACTGGCTGAGTGAAGAACATGCGTACTCCGTCAGTCCCACCAAAGCGACCGAGGATCCACATATCCTTCTTTGCTGAGTCATATGCGCCATTCGCATCTGAGTCAAGTCGCGGAAGGATAACGTGTCGGTAACGAGTAAGCGTATTGATTACTGCTGAGTTAGCTTGACCAACTTCTGTCGTTGAACCCATGATCTGACGAATGTTGTAGACAAGCGTCGGGTCATTGGTAGAAATAAGAGTGTTTGGTTCAATATTTTGCTGTACGCCAAAACCATCCTTGATTTCAGTCTTGAACAAAAGTTCAGCAGCCAATAGTGCGTTCTTACTAAACACTGGATTACTTGGCACAATGTTTGTGTACGTGTCACTAGAGAACGGCAATGTGTGAGATGCGTTGAATGGAGAAAGTCCATCAATACATCGGTTGTCTTTAATCGTACCATCCATGTTGGTGTAAGACGCTGACGTACCAAAAGTAAGTCGGTGTACACCATCAAGGTAACGGCGTTCAATAAGAAGACGAGGTAAATCAGCCCACTTCGCAACTACATCAGCGTGCTTCATGGTTAGACGAGCGCGAGCAGTTGACTGAAACGCATTACCGTAGTCAGTAAACGTAAACGCCAGTGTTCGACCAATACCGTACTTCGCAAAGATCGGATTAGTTCCTTCTGGTTGCTCGTTACCGTAGGTCTGCATGTCTTGCTCGGTAAGTGACATGAATTGACCTGTGTTTGGCACAAACGCCTTCTTCATGTAGAGAGGAGATACTCGATCACCAAACATCTGTACGGTACTTTTAATGTGGTCGTTTGACATCACAGTTCGTTCCAACAAGTCAAAGAGTTGTGGAACTGACATTGTGTTTAGGTTGACAGCTTGTGAGTTATCAACCTTATCATATGGGTTAGACATAATGAATTAAATTATAGGTTAATAAACTAAGAAGCTGCTACTGAAGCGGCGATTTTAAGGGCTGAAGTCTTAACGGTTACAACCGCCTTACTGCCCGGAAGAACTTTTTGCACAACAAGCACAGGTACTTCACCTATAGCGGCGGCACCAGCTTTCATTTCACCAGCCGCAGATAGTGGTCGTTCGTCACCAGCAACATAGCCAGAAGCAGCACTTACATCAATGATAAACTCATCACCTTCGCGCGGTACATCAAGGAGTACAGTTGAAGTATCAGCGTAATCAGAATTTGTAGAAGCAACTTCTCTTTGGATAACGCCAGCAATACTGGTTGACGCAGAGGTTGCTGGTTGAAGGCGACCTGCACTGTCAAGACTACCAAATGTAGCAGCGACCATAGCAGTTGAAGCCTTCTTTTGTACTGACTTCAAATCTTGCCCGGTGTGGGTTCGAGAAGCAGTATAACGAAATACAGACATAATCTATAAAACTAAAATAATAAGTAATCTTCTTTTTAATGCCGCGCGTGGCATAAGCCGTAGTTTGAGACATCTCGCTGTCTCTATCGTGCTTATATTATACAATAAGAAAAACCACCATGCAAAGCACGGCGGTTTTCTAACATTTGAATTTACTTCTGAACTTCAGAAAGTTTTTCAGTCATTTCTTTAAGCGTAAGATCTTCGTAAACCCCTACGGCAACACCCATAGCGTGTTCAATTAAACCTCGTTCAACGCCTTGCTGAATTTGCTTCACTTTATAAAACACAGTTTGAATAATCCCTGCCGTTGCTTCTCCAAGTTGCTCATGGTACACGGGAAGAATATCTTGCTCAGTAATCTTTTTAAAGATTTTTTTAGCTACCTCGTTAAGTGTATCGTTTTGAGAACTTTCATCCTTTGATTGTAATGATTCGATGTCTAACGCAGACAAGATTTGAAAGGTATCAATAAGTAGCTGGGCTGACTTTTGATTCATTTCAGCAGCTTGTTCAGCGATAATACTTCCGTCTTCGTTTTTATTAATTTGCATATTAATTAGTGATTACAATATCTGGTACTTCGTTTTCGATTGGCGCTACCTCTGGCGCATCAGTTGTTTCTGGCGCATCAGTTGTTTCTGGCGCATCAGTTGTTTCCTGTGAAACAGCGGCATCATCAAATACTTGTCTAACTACCCCATCAATAATTGGAGCACTTTCATAAGTACCGTCAGCAAATACAAAGTTTACGGTACCGCCATTTACGGTACTGCCATTTGAATGAGCTTCAGTTACTTCTTTACCTTGAATAAATCGCCCTACATAAATATCTTCACGCATATAGATTAATTAGTTTAACGATAAGAGAGCATCTTTTCCGTTGCTGGGATAATTTCACCAGTAACAGGATCTTTTAATTTGTACTCACGAACTTCCTTGACTACTTTCATTCGTACTTGGCGACCTGTAAGGCGACCAACCCCACCCTCCCAGACACGCTCTGGGACAGTACGACCTGTATATTCAGGAGTCTCAGTAATTTTTGAAGCGCCTGTTTTATCAACTGCATCAACAAACTTAAATGTCTTTTGCGGTAGATTTTGATACGACTCAGGTGATCCGTCGCCGTAAGGAATTTTATGCTTTTTACCGTCAACAGTTTCAATGACGGCAGTCATTCCTGTAACAACGGTAAAGCCAGCTTCATTAACCTTACTTTTATTTTCAAGACGCATGTCTTTGATCACCACACCATCAACAGTACGAAGCGTAGCCTGATCAGCCGCGCGTCGATCATCAACGTCTACAATATTGTTATCAGATTGATCATCTTGTCTTTTAACTGAAGACAACTCATTAGCTAACGCACTAATGGTTTCTTGCATCCCTTTAGTTGCTTCAGCCACCGCTTTTGCAATCGCATCAGCATTTACATCTTTTTCTTGTTCAGACATATTTTATATATGTTACTTATAATTCCATGCCCCCACCACTTGGTGAAACAGCCGATCCCATCGCTTCCATAACTGCATTAACTTGCGCGTCAGTAGCTTTTTCAGGATTATTATTTTTTGAAGTGTCTGGCTCTCGACCAGCACTTGATACATTAGCCATGCTAAACGCTGAGGATTCACGATTAAGAGATAACTGAGCTAAGGTATGAGCTTCTTTTAAAGTTTTTTCAGCTTCAGTCATGTCAAAGGTATCAAACCCAAGACGTTCTGCTTGTGATTTAAGCGCTTCCTTATATTCTTTATCTTCCCCCGCTAATTTTTCAATGAGCCCATCACGAAACTTTTGTTTGGCTTCAGCGATTGTTTCAGCGCCAGTGTTAGCTGCGCTTTCTAATTCTTTAAGTCGGGCTTTGGCATTGTTGTACTCCTCACCACGCTTAGTCAACTTCTCACTAAGCGTGGCAATTTCAGTTTCTTTTTCAGCTAAAGTTTTTTGCAGTTCAGAACTTTTACCTTCAGTTGCTTTGGCTATTTGCGCGTCTACCTCATCTTTTGTAAACGCTTCAACTTCATTCATTTCCTCATCAAAATACTTTCCCATTGTTAATTTTTATCATTTATAACATCAGATTCATCAGTCTCATCATTAAGAATTTGGTGTTCAACCTTACGCTGTGCTTTGGAATTGATTACTTCCGCTACCCTCAAAATTCCAGCAGCGTACCCTTTCCAATACCACACGTAATTAGGACTTTGCGTAACAAGTTGATCAAGTAACATTGTTCGCGCCGTCGCTGAAACTTCTGACTCAATTAAATCTTTCAAGTAATCACCATCAATCGTTCTGGTCGCCCACTTTTTGAAAAAAACTGGGTACTTTGGTGTCTTACCGTGGTAGAGATAATCTTCAGCCGTTTGCTGAACTTTAATTCTAATAGAATCCAACTGATTTTCTGGTTTTATATCAACCATTTACAAATTATAGCACGTACTTTTTAAAAAAGTACAAGTTTTTATTGAGAAAGTGCCATTGAAGATGGTGGTGTAGCCGAAGCAGCGTTCATGCCACCCATGTTTGGAATTGTGTTTGGGGTCACACCACCCATTGCTGTACCTAACATCTCTGAAGTAATCCCTTGATTATCAGTAAACCAATCTTCAGTATTGTCACCACGCACTCGCGCGAAGCGTTCCTTAGCTTTGTCCATATCAACACTCTGCCCAAACATATTAATCGCAGTAATGATGTCTTGGTCTGCACTCGCGCGTTGCAAAGCATCGTTATCACGCTCGTTAGGTTGTGCTTTATAATAAAACAGCGTTCGCATAAAATCGTATTCTTCAGGATCAAGATAGGTGTATCGCTTTTTAGCACCAGTTTCTTTTTCTTCGCGGTCTTCCTGTGCCATTACGTCAAAGGTATCAAAATCTTTTGACTTAGCTACGTTAATAACACTGCTGTAAGTGCCTTTTTTATCAACCTTATCAACTGTAAAACTATCGTAAATTTCAGCTACACCGTTAGCAATCTTTTCACTGCGTGCTTCTTTATCTTGCAGTGAAAACCAATAAGGAATAATACTATTGGTTAAACGAATATGAGCGCGACGCATTTCGCCACGAATAATACCGTCAGTGAGCGCACCAAGTTTAAGTAACTGCGCTTTTTTATTTTCAGTAAATTGCTTCGCACTCTGATATTGGTTCACTGTCTCGCCAGAAAACTCACGGCTCATTGTCTTTTCATCCATCTCAGTTTTGATCAGGTTATAGAAAGACACTTCACCTGTCGTAATACCTTGGATCATTTCAGGCGGCAGGATTGAAAACAAAGAACTTTGCCGAATGTCAGACACAATAGAATTTGGTTGCAACATATCCGAAGTAATTTGAATCCCCGAGTTATTACCCATTGGAGGGTTGCCACTCCGTTGCGCTTTCTTGACCAAATACTTAACCCAGAAATCGAGCACATCAGAATCGAAGCGTGTCTTAGTTGAAAAACCTTTTGAATAGAAAAAGTTATTCATTCGTTCAAGGTGCCAGTCAGTAATTGGATACTCCCCACCAGCGGAAACTGACGTAAGTGGAAAACCAGAAACTTTATACGCATTACTATCTTTTATCTGTCCCTTGTTTTTCACAGGCAACATCGCTACGCCGTTGAGGTAAATCGCTAACTCATTACCAAATGGCAGAGATCGCATGAACATAACCATCTCCATCTCACCTTCCGCCAAACTATCAGACACCGAAAAATTATCAAAGTATTCTGCAAAAATATCTTTCTCACCATTAGGAGTATTAATTGAAGTTGTACCCATGCGTAGTGGCACATAGCCCCACCGATCCCATGAACCAAATAAAGTGCGACCCTCACCCTCAGAGATAATTCGGCAGATAGCAATAAACGGTTGCTTATTCAAATCTTTCTCGCGCATTGAACCGAGAATCACCATCTTGGGATCTAGCTCAACCGTACGGAACTCCACTGCTTTCTTGCGTGGTCGGTCTTCCCAATCAACATTAATTTTCCCAATCTTACTAAGTGGTACGTTAGTCTTGTTGGCAGTCGTTGGAAAGTCTACGGTTTCAAGCGTAAAGAACGTACCATACGCTGCCATACCTCGATACACACCTTGCCTGTTTTGATCCCACATCTCCATCTTATTTGATTTGTAAATCAAATCCGTACACGCATCCGATAGACCTTTAAGAAAGGTATCAGTCTTATCAAACGCCATCACCTTTACATCAAAGTCATACGACAAAGCGACTGAAACAGCCGTAGTAGTTTTCTCTCGACCCAACCCAGAGACAATCCGAATGTCATATTTATTTTTAGCGGGCATTACCTCAGCAAGATCTACTGACTTGGCGTGATCAATCCAATGTGAGTACGGCTGGTAATCAAACTCACGCCAAGTCGTTTCACGCTGATCTTTTGCCGCTTTAATCATTCGCAACACATCGTTGTGGTACTGTAACTCCCACGGCTGGTAATCTAATTTTTTAACTTCAGGAGTAGTTGAGTTAGTGCCATTGTTTGCTGAATCAGCTTTTGGCGCAAGTGGTGTTTTTGCCATATATTATTACTAATTATACAACACATTAACTAGGAATCATAGAATACCGATCAAAACCTTGCGCGTTCGATTCTTGTTGTTTTGTTTTTTGCTGCATTGGACTCGGGATATAGACACCCGAAATAATCTTCCACGCATCGTCGTAGAACGAGAGCGAAAGCGCATCTACTTTGTTTGGTGAGAGCAATCCATTACGCTTCATTTCGGCTTTACCCATCACCTGCAATTTTGATGTCGGTGTTTTCTTGACGTAAATCGAACGCAGTTCACGTTTCCATTCATTTGGATTATTAGTCTCAATCCGCCCGCCATTTTGAAACCATATTCGCATCGCGTCATACAGCATCGCACGCACGTTCACGTACTTCTCATTGTACGGTGACTCGCACGGCGCACCAACGAGAATCGGAGTAACGTCGTAGCGATTCTTTTCACCTGAATTTGCGAACACTTTTTGACTGACATCATGCCCAATCCCAAACGCATCAATCGTAGTACGCATCGGGATAAGCGTAGGGTTTTGATCAAGCATGGTACACGTTGCTTGCGCGATAGTATCGCCACTTGATGTCTTCTGCACAAAGACTTCCTTCGCCCACTTAAACCCACGTAGTACACCAACCGCCTCATCATCACCTTCCCCCGCTGGATCAACGCCCCCGGCTGGTCGCGCTCGATATTCAGGCGTATCAATTGGACTAATTGGCGCGAGTACTCGATCAATTAATTCATCGCTGAACAACCGATAATACCCTGCGATCATCGCCGACTGCTTCGGCACTGTACCAAGAACGTCAATACAATAATCACGATCATTTTCAGGTTGCACCCCTTGCTCAATTAATTTAGCCCGACGCTTCTGTATGTCGTCTTGACTCACAATCGGTGACTGCTCGCCATTGAAGTTAAGTTTGAGATAGTCCGTGTCACCTGTCTCGAACACGCGCTCAATTAAGGAGTCATTACCCGACGGGTTCGTGATAAGGATAAGCGCTTTTTCATCCGCTGTGTTCATAGTCGCCCAACCACCGTGAATAATCTCATCTTGCACGCCTGTTGCTTCATCGGCAATACCAATTTGCTGATCCGAGTGTTCGCCACGCATCGCTTCAATCGTGTTGGCTGTTCGCGCGCGCGCGTAATACGAATTTGGTAAATCAGTGCGCCTAATATGATCAGAGTTCCAAACGAACATACCTTTAAACGGTTGCTTCATACTGGCGTGTACGTTGTTGGCTTCTTTCCAAAGCGCACCGTAAATCTGATCAGCAGTAGGGGCTGTCGCCATACATAGAGGCTTCGGAGAAGTGTAGAGGAAATAAAATATGACGAGCGCAATAATCCGACTTTTTCCAATCCCACGACCAGTCATGATCGCTACCTTCGCTGGCAGTGTGCCTTTGAGCGCACGATAGACAGCAATGATGATACACGTTTGTTGCCACGTAAAATGTTCACCTTTAATAAACGACTCAAAATCATCAAGTCTTAATTTTTCATTCACGATCTGCTCAAAGCGATCAGCACCGCATGTCCACAATTCACGCATTAGCGATTTTGCATGGGCTTTGGCTGGTTGAGGTTTTAAGCCAAAGGCAGCAAAGAAAAACTCGAAGGGATTTTGCTGACAGAGAGCGTTGAAAATTTCTAAATCTAAATTCATAGAGTTAGTTGCCTACAACCAATCATTTACACTCGACTGGATAGCATTACCACTTTTAAGACGCTTGCGCGCGTTCTCGACTGTCTCCGCGTACATATTTACATTTTGTTCAACTTTCATTTGTTCAATTGGTTTACCGATAGTTCGCGCTAACAGCGATTCCCAAAAGCGATGTGAAGGTGCGCGTTGTGATAATAGAAAGTAGTCGTCACCAAGTTCATTACTCTCATTATTTAGAATTGCGTTAGTGGCTGCGATAATTTCTTCCGTATTCTCCCACGGGATCTGCACATATTTTTCTGAAACAATATCGCCTTTACCATTTAATTTAAATTCTTTTTTCATTAAAAAATTTCCTCCAATCAATTCCGAAAGAGCCACGACTTTAGCGATGGGGAGAGCTTGTTCGACAAACGCATCAAATTCTTTTTTTAGTTCAGCTTCAGATTTGTTAGACATTTGTAATATTATGACACGAAAATATTGATTGGTATATCATCGTATACATACGAGATTTTATTTGAGCGCATACGATGGTTAATTAATGGGTTTACTTTAAAAACAAAATCACCTGACACATACGATGGTTAATTAATACATTTGTTGACAAACATGAAATGTGTGGTGTGCAAATTAGGGGTTAAAAGTTTTTGTGCGGGATTTTTGGCTTCCCCTATACATACCCACCCCGTGCGTTTCTTCTACCTACCCAGTACCCAAACAAAAAAATAATAGAACGCGATCAAACACGCGCAAGCGCATAGGCGCACGCGCATACACCCCCCGCATACTTATGTCTTTTTGATTGTGTCGCATAGGCACGTTGTACACACTTGCACTGTAAAACAGTGCTTTTTTACATTCGCACAATATACATAAAACGCACCATGGCTATAAATAAGCCTCGTTTTCTGTCCTTTATGTCTTTTATGTAAAACTATACAATAAAGTTTGACAAATGTATAGGTTTTGTTGTGTAGTCTGCTGTGCCGGACTGTGCCGGACTTTGCCGACGAGATGTCACAGAGAGAGTGGTAAATATAACTATATAAATAACAATATATTATATATTTATTTATATTTATGTTACTGTGACGGACTAGCGACAGTGTTAGAATACCACGGGCATTTTTTGTACTTTTTGAAAAAGGGTGGCACGTCCGGCACAGCAGACAAAAAATCGCAACTATACAGCTCTAAATAAGGCTAAAATCGTGTGACGGACTAGTGGCACAGCCAAAAACCCCAAAAAATCAATTCTACGGCTATAAATAAGGCTACATTGCATAACAACACGTTTGACAAATTGTAAAGCTCACTGCATAACATTTTTCATGTGGACAATTTTCCTATACATACACCTATAATGATGTATACTCACATTATACCAGAGAAAAATAAAAAACCGCTGGTAAAATAAAACATGCAAAAAACATACAAACATTACATAGACGGCACACTTATCGCAACGTACCCACAACACACCACGCGCAAGCGCCACGCACTCGCGCATTACCGCCACACCAAGCGTATTGCCCTAGTGCGTGACATTGCAACACGCATTGCTATTGTCACCCTCGCAGCGATCACCCTCGCAGTAACGTATTTAGTAGCTACTAACTAACATATATATGCGTACAATCATAAAAAATGTATACACTTATAGCGAGTTATCAGACGAAGCCAAACAGCGAGCACTTGAAAGTTATCGTGCAAACGATTACCAGCATGAATACGCATGGTCTGATGAATACCGCAACACTATGGAAGCATTTTGTAATTTGTTTCCGGTACGTGTAAATAATTGGCAAATATCATCATATAGCTATTCATTTATTGATCACGATTTTACCGGCGACGATTCAGAAAAAGAATTGACGGGACTTGCACTAGCAAAGCATTTACTGTACCACTATGAGGATGCGCTATACCAAGGCAAATACTACGGGCATTTATCAAACAAAGAAAAAGACGGCACATTGATAGAAAAGTCACCTACTCACCCTGCTGGAGTACGTCACGTCAAGCGCCACAGCAAAGTTATCAAGGAACCGCGATCACTCACGGGGTATTGTGCTGATGGTGACATCATGGCACCACTATACAAGGCGCTAGACGGTAAATATTCCGGCACCTTTGACGATCTTTTAGGTGATTGCTTTGATTCATTCAAAGATTCCTGGATCAATGATATGGAATACCAAGACAGCGACGAGTATATAGCAGATCACCTAGACGCAAACAATTATGAATTTGATCAAGATGGTAATATTGTATAAGTACGCAAACACTAACAGCACGACACGCCGACGAAAAAATAATGCACCTATACCGCGACGGCGCATTCTATGATTGTAGTACTATCGTACGCGGGCAATGGATACATATGCGCTATATGTATTACACAAAGCGCGAAGTGATACAGAAGTTTCGCGCGTATATCAAAGAAAAAAGCGAGGCATACAAATCCTAACGCATCCACGACACGGCACACTACTCGCTAGCGTGTCGGATCGTGACCACGTTACACGCACACAACACGTTACCAACGCGGAAGCACGGCAGATCTTTGACATCCTAGGCAGAAACGCAAGCGCGAACCCTCACACGGCGAACCGCGTGCGCGTTTCTATTACTTACATATAAAACACAATAAAAACATGACAATGCAAACAGACTACAAAGCAATACAAGCGGTTAAACGTGACATAGCCGCGCAAGTGGCACGCTTTACTCGCCTTGATAATGACGTAAACGGGAACCCCCGCTATTATTTACCACTGTACGCGATCACCGACACGCACGCGGCGTATATCGCTAGTGCGCTAGGGCTATCAAAGTACCGAGGTAAAAAATACGGCGCGGGCTACGTGCTACAATCATATAATATCGAAGCGGATGCGCTAGAATTGCGCCGCCTGGAATCACTTACTGAGTACGACATACAAGCACTCACGTTTCTACGCGACACGGGTACAAGTATCACGATTGAAAAAGCCGTGCCACAACGCGCGCCGCGTTGGCATAAACCAAGTGACGGCGGGCATGGCATCCATTACAGTGTTACGCTAGAAAACAAGCGCGGCGCGTATACGTTCGATTTCTGGGACAGTGTTGCAAACAAAGTAAACAGCAATACACCCAAAGAGTATGACATCCTCGCGTGCCTTTACCCAATCGACAAGCGCGACACGTTCGCCGACTTCTGTGCAATGTTTGGCTATGATGATGATAGCATCACCGCGCGCGACACGTTCAACGCGGTATGCGATCAATCAGACAACTTGCGCTGTATCTTTACCCCGCGACAAGTACAAGCACTAACAAAGATCAACTAACATGAAAAAAAAGCACTACGAAGCAATTGCGGAAGTACTAAAAATAGTACACGACAAATACTATATATCAGATAGTGCACGCTACTTAATAGCGACGTTACTAGCTGAATACTTCACAAGTGACAACAAAAACTTTGACCGCGTGCGGTTTCTTACCGCTTGTGGGATAGATCAATTATAGAGCATATTCTAGCCAGTACCGCGTGACGGTAACAGAACAGAAAGCCACACCATAACAGTGTGGCTTTTTTGTATGTTATAAAACTGTCGTTTTATAACTATGTACACCAAACACAATTTACTTCCAACAAAAATCACATCAAAACTAAACCTTAAACCAGAACTCGCGTCAGTCGCATTTTACGGCAACCGCACTATCGCCACCGATTCATTTCGATTGCTCGAAGTGTCAGCGTTTGGTGACGCGCATGAGCCAGTGATTATTCACAAGGAGCAACTTAAAAGTTTTAAGCCAGATAAAAAGCAATTACAATTCAGTGAATCGGATATTAATGCGACACCGATTACTGATCGCATGTACCCAGACGTAGATAAAATAATGAAAGAAGACGCTGATGAAGACTACACTACTGTCACGGTAAACGGCGCATTGTTTGGTGAGCTACTAATGCAGATGGCAAAAATGAATCGGTCTGGTGTAGTCACGATTAAAGTACCAAATAAAAAGACGTACTCACCAATGCACATTTATGCAAACTCACATAAGCCATAGCAAGCTGAAAACCAAACTGCACACGGGTTAATGATGCCGGTTAATAAGTAAAAATATTACTATGTCCTATAACTCACGACACCCACAAAAACACCCCTTTGAAGTCGCTGAAACCAGTCTGTACGGTGGTCAACTCTTCTACTGCCCCGTCTGTCGCATACGTCGCTGGGACAACGCTATGCGTATCCACATCGCCAAGCAAGCACGCAAGGATCACTTTAAGGGCGGTGGCGCACACCTCGACTACTACCACGCGCACACCCACGAAGTAGTAATCACTAAGCGCGTATGGGATATATAGCCAAGGTGTACCACTATGCGCCATCCAGCCAGTCATCCAAACCAGCCTATCGTGGCTATGTGCGTCACTATGATGGCACTAATACAGTCACGGTTTACAAGTGCCCTGAAGCACACTACAGCAAGAAGCGAGCACAACTGGAGGCAGAGCAATTAATCAAACAGTTAAAATCACATCATGCTAAATCTAAACAACTTTGAACACCAAGCGTATTTAGAACAGTTCCGCGTTCGTAACCGCGTTGAAGAAACACCGCTTGGTAGTAGCTTTGAGCCAGACGTAACTGAAACAACTGGAGACAGATACAATCTGATCTCAGTAGTTGGTTTAGTGTTATTCGTGATAATGCTTATCTTGGTATGAGTCGAGTAACAAAGTACGATATTGAAAAGTTAGCTGAGTTTGAAAACGAGATAATGGAATACGATCTCACACGCGACGAACAGATTACGAGCAATAATGAAGTGTATTAATATGTACCACAAGCTACACTGCGTAAGCTGTAAATCAACTGAGAACTTACATAAAAACGCCAAGACCAAAACTACTCAGTATTACATCTGTAGACTATGTAATAACAGAAAACTGAAAAGCTATTATCACTCGCTTGATCCAGTCAAAAAGAAATTATTTTCTGAACGTGCTAATCGGTGGAATAAAAGTAAGAAAAAAGTATGATCACTTGCCTTACCTGTAAAAAATTTGCGCGACTCAAAGCCGCGTATAAAAATGGCTTAGATGAAATCAAACTCGCTGGATCATGTAAGCATTGTGGCTATGATGAAGCGGATGATCATATTCAAAATAAAACACCGTGGGATCAGATACCTCGTAGTCGAGTGACGTATGATGATTATGATGAATTAGGATTTAATGATTAGGTATGAACCAAAACCACTTCGATCAAGCCCTGATTAAGCTACACCAATGCCACTTGGAGATCGCTGACAAGAACCGCGAGATTTACGAAAGTAACAAACAGTTGATGATCCTGAAACTAGCGACTATGGGGTACACACCAAGTGACGCGCTACTTGAAGTAATTAGCGAACTGTAATCAGGGGCGAACCCCTTATAGTATGAAAATAAAAATCCCTGTCGGTACACCGATCTCTCAGTGTCCTAAATGTTTAGCCGTCAAGATTCATGTCAGTGCTAAAAAAACTGCCAGCCAACAATCAATATGCGAACTGCCGTCAGTACCGAAAGAAATTTGTTACGGCTGTAGGCAAACTTAGAGCCAGTACCTAACGGTAACTGGCTCGTAGTTTGAATGATGTGACTGCCGAGAAGCCCTCACTGCAATACTATAGCACGGGCTTTTTTGTTGTACACAGGTAATAGTTTGGAAACATTACAAGAGTTGCGTATACTTACATGACATTCATTACCTTGAATAAGTAGTGATTGCCGAGTCATACCATGCCTGATAAAAACCCTCACGATATCACCTCACCATTTTCCGAAGATGAAACCATTAAACGGGCTATTACCCGTAAGGCTAAAATCGCTGCGTACAACTACGCTGAGACAGATCAGTACGGCTACCCGAAGACAACGCTTGGTAATGTCCATGAGTACATCTCCAAGTCACCACGCTGGAAAGACGCAATCAAGTATGATCGGTTCCAGCATTTTATTTACGTTGACGGGCGTAAGATCCGCGACGAAGATATTACAGAATTTCGGATAAATGCTGAAGCTGAAAGTGGGATGAAGAAGATCAGCAAGGATTTAGCGCGAGACATCATCCAGCGGTATGCGTACCAAAATGAGCATAACTCATTCATAGATTACCTTGATTCTTTGGAGTGGGATAAAACGCCACGGATGCACGAATGGTTGCGCGTCGTGTGGGGACATAATGATCCGAGTTATGAGTTTTACGACTACGTGGGTAAGGCTGGCTTCTCATGGCTCCTTGCGCTGATGAACCGAACTATTCGACCCGGTTGTAAGTTCGATCACATGCTGTTGTTTTTAGGACAAGTTGGAGGTACGGGAAAGACGGAAATTATACCATGTATGTTTGAGTCGTTTAATCATAACTGTGTGCGGATCGTCACGACTGCGCTTAATAATAAAGACACCCTGTCAAACGTAGTCCGGGGTACGTGTGTGGTGAACTTTGACGAAGGAACGGCATTGAAAAAAGCTGACAATGAATTGCAAAAAACTTTTATCACGCAGCGCGTTGATACCTTCCGAGCACCGTATGGCATGTACGACGTAGAATATCCACGACAAGTGGTGTTTATGGCGACATCGAATAACATGCAAGCGATTCAAGATGTTACAGGATCGCGTCGCTACTGGGCGATTGATTGTGAGAAGATGGCTGACTTTGCGTATATTGAAAAGAACCGTGAGCAGTTGTTAGCTGAAGCGTATTATCGTGCGAAAAAGGGTGAAACATACCAGCTACCAAAAGACAAAGATCAAGATGCGGTCATTGATAACCACCGCTACAGCGATCCACTCGAAGAAGAAATCATGTCGTACTTACGCCAAGACCCTGATTTTGTTACCGGCAACAAAGACTACTTTGTTTCAACCAGCGATATTATCGAGCACGCGCTAAAGATAACTGATGTTAAGAGCATGGACTTTTATCTTAAAAACAACATCACGACTATCATGAAATCATTTCACTTCAAGCCACATCGCTCTCGCGCCAAGGGCGAGCAAAAGCGAGGGTGGTTAATTTCTGAGAAGACTATAGACATGATCAAACGCCATGGCATTTATGAAGCTCATCTTAATTTCTAGTATGCTCTACGAACGCTGTGTGGCATATCTAAAGCAAAAAGGCGGTGTAGTAACTGAGTCAGCCTTAATTAAGATTGCACAAAAAGCTGGCTATAGCAGGGCTGAGATTACTGCGGTGTTACCGCAACTTGCTCGCCATGAGTTTATTGTGCGCGAACAGTGGGATCGTGAACTGCCTACGTTTGCGTGGGTTGAGGATTTGGTCAAGCGTAATCGAGCGAGCTATGGCTGAGTACACCGCGCATTTACTGGCGGCTGATTTTGGCGATGATCCTGAGTTGTTGCTTTATCTTCAGAAGAAGATAAAGCAACACAATTCAGCATATAAAAAGAAACTAAAGCCGCATTTATTAGTAGACGCTGAGTTGTCGTGGGTCAAAGATGAAGTGGCAAAACTTGGAGCGGAGCGTGATCATGGTACAGTAATTAAATTATATGAGCGCGTTATCACACTCATAACCACCCCAAAGGATGCGCCGACGACTGGTGTGAGTGAAGCTCAAATCGAGCAAGCGCGTGATTACCCTATTACTGAGATTATTGAGTTTAAGCGCGGGTTTGCACCATGTCCTTTTCACATTGAGCGAACAGCCTCGCTACATATCATTCCGCGCACGAATGAAACGAGAGCCTACTGCCACGGCGAGTGTGGTCGCGCCTATAATGCGATAGATGCGTATATGCTCATACATAACTGTAACTTTCTAACCGCTGTTCGCGCCCTCACACAGTAGTATGCAACTCCGTGATTACCAAAAAAAAGCTGTCGATGCTATTCTCGCCGATTTTAGTATTCCGGGTAATGCAGTGTGTGTCGCCGCAACTGGTGCTGGGAAATCTTTGATTATTGCCGAGGTAGCCCGTAGGCTGTCACCGGAACCACTACTTATTTTAGCGCCATCTAAGGAAATCGTAGAGCAAAACTACGCTAAAATACACACCTATTTCAAAGAAGTAGGTGTGTATTCAGCGTCGATGGGATCAAAGACTATACATCAAGTTACGTTAGCCACGATTGGTTCAGTCCGAAACGTACCAGAATTATTTTCGCACTTCAAGTATGTGTTAGTAGACGAAGCACACACCGTAGGAGTAGATAACAACACTTCGATGTACATGAAGTTTTTTGATGCGATCGGTGTAGAAAAAGTAATTGGTTTAACCGCTACTCCGTTTCGCCTATCCCACACCTACATTCCTCCAACCTATACTCAAATTGCGACCACGACAAAAATTATTACCCGGATGCGCGGTAAACGTGAGCAGTGTTTTTGGTCACGAATTATCTGTAATATCACGACTGAATTTTTAATCGAGCAAGGGTACTTATGTAAGCCAACGTACTTTGATAATAGTTCAATCACACACGAACATATACCAACCAATAAATCAGCGTCAGACTTTAATATTGACGCATACGCTGAGATGATTTTACCGAACGAGGAAAATTATCTACACACGATCAAGCGTTTAGGTGATGTCTCACACTCAGTGTTAATTTTTTGCATTGACGTAAATCAAGCCACTCGCTTTTCTGAAGCTATGACGAACAGTGCAGTTGTGTCTGCTCTGACTCCTAAAAAAGAACGTGAAGCAATTATTGCAGGTTTTAAGAGTGGTGCAATTAAGTATGTGTTTAATGTCCAGTGCCTTACTACTGGGTTTGACCATCCAGAACTTGATGCAATCGTGCTCATTAGACCAACTCGTTCGTTGGCTCTGTATTCTCAAATGGTTGGGCGCGGCTTGCGAATTGCACCGAATAAAACTACTTGTCGTGTTGTCGATTTTTCTGGTACGGTACGCGCGATTGGTCACGCTGAAAGCATTAAAATCGTACCAAGTGGTCGAGTCTGGGAACTGCAAAGTGGTCGAGTCTGGGAACTGCAAAGTGGTCGAGTCTGGGAACTGCAAAGTAGTCGTTGTAAAAATTGGCATGGAAAAATTCTCTACATCTTCTCCAAATAGCAAAAAGAAACGTGAGTAAGATTGGACTTCTAAAAACATGCACCGCATACCTGTTGGTGTCTGGGAGGTAAAATGCTCACAACCACTACACCCTGATCGTATTTACTATAAACAATTCGCCGCCCATCAGATTACGCGATTACTACAAAGCAAACATCAGCGATTTGTCTACAAGCTCCGCGATGAGGGTAAGTCGCAGAAACCGTTTGATGGTTTTACGGTAGAAAAAAGCCCAGCATGGTGTGTATTAGTGTACGGCAAAGATGCCTACGCCGTTGATGTAGACGTTTTTTATAAGTATTGTATGCGTGAGGGCAATAAATCTGTCACTTACGAAAACGCTAAAAAACTGGGTATTACTATCTAATTATCCCCAGCCTTACTCTTGCGTAACACGCGCTCGTATGTATAATTACATACAGCAAAGCTATGGAGATTACACCTCTATTGTGTCGGTACTTTGGTTAAACAATTAAACTAACATTCAATAAACATATGGCAAAAGAAACAGTAGCATCAGTAGATTACGCAAAGTACGCAGCAATGGCAGAGACTCCCTCTCAATCAGATCGACGCAAATTTAATTACATTGCAGTCTCAGGTGCTGTCGAGATGGAGGTGGTAGATGAAAAAGAAGGTACAACCAAACGCAAGCCAGCAAAAGCTATCAAACTTTATACGGCTGAAGATAAGCAAGCTGACGGTTTATTTCGCAGTGAAGAAATTGATCTGCCACTTACCATCGTACCGATCAAGTATCGTACCGTGATGGAACAGCGTGGTGGCGCAAAGGGTAAAATTCTTGTGCTTAAATCATCTGAATTTAATGGTCGTCAAGATGATATTGTGACGATCACTCGCTACTCACCAGACGGCAAAGCGGTTAGCACTACCGCACCGATGAAAGTAGCTGATGCGCGTAAGCACTTTAGATCAGCGAAAGATAAGCCAGTCCTCAAAGATAAGGTGCATCTTTATTCACTCGTAAATGGTGAGTTGATGCGCTTTGTTGTAAAAGGTACTGGACTATGGGAAAAAGAAGATGATTTACCAAAAGGTAAAACTGCCGCTTCACGCGCAAAGCATCAATTTCTTTCAGCGTATCTACAACAGTTTGCAGCGACAGAACCGTACTTCTTGTACGAAATGATTGTTGATGCGTGTTACCGAGATCATGGCACTATTCAATACTACCGACCAACCTTTAATAAAGGCAAGCGCATTGACGCCGCGACTGAAAAAGTTGTGCTCGCGCACCTTGAATACTTGCATAAGTATTTCACTGAACGTGACGAATCAGTTAAGAACTATGTCCCAAGCACTGCACCAGTAGTAACTGAAGTACCGATTGAAGAAGAAGATGCGTTGCCAGAGGTAGGAGAAGACAAGTCGTTTTAGGGTAAGTTACTTGGATAGCTAACGCTATCTAAGTTGGGGAGTGGCGGAATAGGTAGACGCAAGCGGTTGCTAGGGTCTTCGGAACTATATACCGATAACCTAACCCTAGTATGTAAGGTGTAACATCAAACATGAGCGTACGCATGTGAGAAATCAAATCCTTACCTCTCCAACTTAGGTAGTGTTAGTAATAAACTATATGAATCCACTTACACAAGGCATCATCCGTTACAGTCTGTATTCAAAATGGAAGCAAAATCGGAATGATTCAATGCGCCGTTACTTCCCTGATGAAGAAATTAATCAAGCAAACGTGACTACCCCATGGATGGAGTTTGGGAGCAAGGTAGCAAAAGCACTTGAAGAACGCCCTGTCCCCGATTGGCTCTCAGACATTACAGTGTACGACGTAAACGAACATCAGATTATTCGAGAAATAGATGGGGTGAAGTTTCGTGGGTCGCTTGATACATTTCGCTTTGAAGATTGTGCCTTCGCTGATCATAAAAGCACACTTAAAAAATACACCACGAAAGATGCCGAGAAGCACCGTGAGCAACTTACATTCTACAGCACACTTGTCCAAGATGCTTACGGTAAGGTAGTAGACACCACTCACATTATCCAAATACCTGTGTTTATGGATGAGTGTGGCATAGTCAGACGAACAGGTGAACCAGAAAATAAAGTACCCGTTGTTATCACCCAATCCGAACGTGACGCGATGCGAGAAGACATGGCGCGAGTTGGTAAAGAGATAATGACGGTGTACGAGGCTTATAAGAACGGAGAGATTAAGTTTTAGACTATGGGTCTACTAGACGATGATTATGTACCGCCGTGGACACCACCAAAGTCACCAAGCTACGAAAAGCAAACAGTTCTTACGCAATAAAAACGTGATACTGAACTAAATAACTTTGATCGAGAGATAGAGGATGAATATTACAAACAACCTAATAATTAATATATGCAAGAACTAGAAACAAAATTCCAAGAGTTAGTCGCCGTCAGTACCGAGCCACCAGCGATTGATATTAGTGGGCTATATGCCGTAGCAGATAAAGCTAAAGCACTTGTTGATGTCGATATTGATGATGCTGAACAAATGAAAGTAGTGACTGAAGTGCGTAAAGAATTAGCTGAAGCGCGTAAGTACACCGTTGATTTTACTGAGGGTGCTAGGTCAAATGCGTACAAGATTTATAAAGGGATTCTTGAAGTGAAAAACGAACTACTAGAAATCATTACACCCGAGGAAGATCGACTAAAAAGCTATGAAAAAGCCCTTAAAGAAAAGCAAATTCGTGAATCACGACTAGAAGGCTTACCAGCTAAAAAAGAAAAGTTAGATGCCCTTGCAATAAATTTCGATGGCTTTACTTATCCTTCAGACAATGAAATTCTTGATCAAGACGATGCTACATTTCTCTTATGGTTTAACGAACAGCAAGCCCTTAAAAACGAACAGGTCGCAGCTAAGTTAGCTGAAGCCCAAGCAAAGCTAGACGCAGAAAAAGCTGAAGCGGAGCGAATTGAGCAAGCACGTAAAGAAGAACAAGCCCGCGCACAGGAACAACTACGACTCGCTAAGGAGCAAGCTGAACGCGAAAAGCGTGAGGCGGAAGAAGCGGAAGCGGAGCGAATTGAGCAAGCACGTAAAGAAGAACAAGCCCGCGCACAGGAACAACTACGACTCGCTAAGGAGCAAGCTGAACGCGAAAAGCGTGAGGCGGAAGAAGCGGAAGCCAAACGACTCGCAGATGAAAAATACCAAACATTCTTATCAAGTAATAACTACGACAGTGAGACAGACATCCTTACTGAGGATGGTAAGAAGATCTATCGCTTTGTAGCTGAATTCAATGAATAACATGACCACTAGAGAGATCTACCGCAAGTATAAGACAGCCGATTCAGTATCGTATCCAACTTTTATTAACCGTGTCTACCGCTACATTGCAGAAAACGGCAATGATGGTGTGTCTCAATATATGTACGGTGATAAAAAGATACTTTCATTTCGTGAGGACTTGGCGATTGAAATTAGTCGATTGGTTATCAACACTCGTTAAGTAGGTTTCTATATTTATGTGTGTATAATTCATCACATGACCAAACAGGATTACCACAAACTCGCCCCCACCTACGACCGCCACGAAGCCCGGCGGCAGGCGTTGGTTGATGCGATACCAAGTAGGGTGAATCGGGCGGGACGTTATTATCGGAAGTTAATTAAGGAGATTTATGGGAGCAACTAAACCAAAACATCATCACAGTGACAGAGACCGAATATGGACACCAGAAAATTTAGCACAGTTATGTATTTCCAAAGTTCCCTTTAATAAGGAAACAGATAGATTATGTGACCCGTGCTATGGTGAAGGAATATTCTTTAACAATTTCAATGTACCGTCAGACAATAAGACGTGGTTTGAAATTGACTTATAGGAAGACTTCTTAGCAACAGACGGACAGTGGGACTG
>Ga0210043_1000672_pt1 | contig 35353 bp, 54 predicted proteins | sample CryGeymet201501t_FD_183990 | JGI IMG/M metagenome (GOLD analysis project Ga0210043, IMG submission 183990) | Groundwater microbial communities from Crystal Geyser aquifers in Utah, USA - Crystal Geyser metaG 2015-01t (SPAdes) (version 2) | ecosystem: Environmental > Aquatic > Deep subsurface >... | reverse complement strand
TGTTGTCTTGATAATGAGCTCATTTTTTAAATATAAGTAACTTAATAAACTCTAGGATCTTAAAAGACTGGCTTTTCTTAACTATGTAATACTTTGTAATATTCTTAATCTGTAGTGTAGTAATAGCATTCTGATAACTCTTTGACCACAAAGGTACAATGCTTTTATTCACAAGCTTTTCCACATGCGAGTATTTTTCTCTTTTTTCTAAATAAAAAATATAAATCATTTTATAACCCCGTTTTTAATTAAAAATTGCTCCCAGTCCTTTGCCCATCTGTTAGTGTGTAACTCCTTAATAGCTGTCTCCCGACCTTTTTTACCAACCTCAACAGCTTTTTTATAGTTATTAACAAGTAAGTCATAAATGGTATCCGATGCCGACAAGTAGTTTCTAACTAAGTAACCATTCTCGCCATGCTTAATATATCTATCCGCATCATGGTAGGGAGTAGTTACTATACAACAACCTGACATCATAGCCTCAGTCCTTGCTCTAGGCATAGGGGAGTCCGATGCTGGAAAGAAGAACACCGCCGATCTTCCAATAAAGTCCCTGTACTCATCATAGTTTTTAAATGTTGGTATATTAGACCCAACCCAATATGTCTGAATGCCCTTTTCCTTTAATATATCAATAGTCTTATAAGCTAGGGTTCTATTGTAGGCTCTATCCATACCAGCAGGGGAGAGTACTATAATAACTCTCGGCTCCTTTGGTAGGTCTGAATAAAAATCATTAGGATCTAGACCATGTATAATAGGCGTTCCAAACCCCCACATCTCACCAGCCTGCCTACTATTTACAACCATAGGTATATCGCCAACAAGCTCTTTCATTCGCTTTATAACCTCAGGCGTTTCAAAATCATCATGAATAGGCACCATGTGGTTAATTATTGCTCTTGGTACTTTGCCTCTGGTGACCTTTTCTACATCTACAAATAGCTGGTTTTTAGTACCCTCGCTAATAGAAGTCTGATCCACATGCAATAAAGCAAGGTCATAGTTTTCTTTAGGATCAAAGTGAGAGACCCACTTTGCGTTATCAGGAAATGGTCTGCTTTTTTCACCCCATGTTCTATAAGGGTTTATTAAGAAGTGATACTCGCCGAATAACTTTGATAGCTCATACTGGTGTCCAACATGCCATGCATACCCGAATACCTTAAGCTTTTTTAGATTTTTTGGAATTTCCAATTTCTTTTTTTGCATTTTTAACTATCCCATCAAATTTATTAAGGATCTCTTCATAGCTATACTGCATTGTAAAAGGGATCTCAAAGATCTTTTTACAGTTAGTGCAGATATAGTGTCCATAACCAAGCTTTTTTAGTGTCTCGCATTCACAAAGTATTTCCTTTGTAAAGTCAGCCTCATAGTCTTTGCCCTTTCTATACACCTTACCTGTCTTGTCATCCTTAACTTCATCGGGTAGCTGAGCGTTAAGTTCATCAGCCCTTTTTCTCATCTCTTTGTTGTTTTTGGAATTGTATTTCTTATTTCCCATACATCTTATATAGTAACATCTTTGCCTTTATAATACTATCTCTTTTTAACCATTTTGACCTACTTTTAACAAAGCTACTTGCTAGAGCCTTGTCACAGCGTTTCAGATCCCAACCTTGAGCTTCAAGTCGGGTTCTAATCTCCTGAGTCATACCGCCGTAATAGGTTACATTGCCGTTAAACATACCAGCTTCAATAAACTCTTTGCGAGGGAATAGCGAGAAGTTCTCAACAAAGCTTTTGGGATAATTATCCTTAACTCCCCACAGAGCTGTTTTCTTTTTTACAATGCCTTCATACATATTCACCATCTCAACTACAGCGTCCTTGTTTAAAGAAAGCCTATCATCTAAAAATAAAATATAGCTACCAAATGCCTCAATAACACCCTCATTTCTAGCCCTTGCTAAACCATAACCACACTTTTGTTGGTATATGTGTCTAATAGGCATTTTAGATACACTTTTAAAAGCTTTAACAGTAGCTCTGTTTTTTATGTATTCGCCGTTATCCGAGCCGTCATCAACTACTAATACCTCCATATCTTGATATGTTTGAGCCCCAACACTAGTTAACACAGTAAGTAGGCTTTCTGATCTATTGTAGGTAGGTATTACAACACTAACTAAGGGTTTCTGATATACTGATGAAAAATAAAGCTTTGCGTATTTGTAGGCTGTTCTATCGACACCCCAGTTTTTAACAGTGTCCCAACCAGCCTCCCGATGCTTTAACCTTAGCTTTCTATTACTCATAACCCTTTTTAGGGTATTTGTCCACAATTCCACATCATCAGGCTGTCCTTTAAATATGGTCATATTTTTTCCATTATGAAGCTCTGGCACATGCCCTATCATTCGGGTTACTACAGGAAGTCCGCAAGCCATACTCTCTAGTATAGGCAGTGTACCTGACTCAAAGTTATCCACACTATTACAAACATGTACCGCTGAGGTTCTGTATAACTCTCTAAGCTTCTCATCGGGTATATTTTGATGAAAGATAGCACCCTCATCTAAACACTCTTGCCAGTAGTTAGCGTCAGAGATATTTCCTACTAAAATAAACTTGTATCCGAGCTTTTTGCAGGCTTTAGCTACAGGAAGCACACCCTTTTTAGCCTCAATCCTATTAGCTACCATCAACACAGATTCCTCTTCGGTATATCTCTCACCTGCAGTCCAGTAGGCTAAATCAACCCCGTTATGTATTAGATGGGAGTCATAATCTCTGCTTTTAAGTATAGTTTCATTATTTACCACAGTGTGGGTATAGTCATCGGCGTTAGTATCTAGAGCGTTATAAGGGTTATGATGTGACAGTATAGCAGGCTTACCCTTTAAGATCTGAGGGTACTTTTCCCTTAACATTTCACCTGACTTGTAGTAGTAAAAATGAATAATATCACTTTGCATAGCAAGATCCTGATATATGTAAAGTTGCTCAGGCGAAGGTTTTTTAGGATGTACAGGTAAAATATTAATATCAAATAGATGATTGTAGCGTTTCATCCCCTTAGCTAATCTGTCTATAGCTGAGTCAGGTTTATCAACAACAATTAGTATTTTCATATATTAGGTCTAAGCAGTGCGTGTATATCGCCCCTGCTATTAGTTAATAAATTTAAAACTTCCCAAGCCTTAATACCATAAACGGACTCTATGTTTTCATTCTCTAAATGTTTAAATGCCTTCTCAGTATAAAAACTTCTATGCGTTAACACAAAAGCACCCTCACTTTTAGTAGCGTGAGGCACTATTATTTTAAGCTCGCCATCCTTAGAAAGCACCCTCCAACACTCATTTAAAAAGTTTATAGCTTCATCATAAGTAAGATGCTCTAAAAAATGCTGACAATGTATATAGTCAACCCCCATATCCTTAAAGGGTAAACCCTCTCTAACATCACAAACAAAGTCTTGACCGAAGTCTTTTAAGTCGAGACCCTTATAGCCATACTTTTGCAGATATTCTCGCCATGTCTCACCGCACCCGATGTTTATTTTCATTTTTTATATTTTAAAACTTTCTCAAACACTCTTGCATAAGCACCTCCCATATTAGCCAGCGTGTACTCAGACTCGACCTTTGCCCTAATATGCTCATGGTTTCCAAGTTGTGCTACTGCACTCATCATTTCTATACCGCCCATATCAACATAGTTTATAGGCACCCCAAAAGGACTTATTAACTCATGCTGACCTCCGTAAGCCTGATATAAAACATTCAAACCGCAAGCCATAGCCTCTAAAACAGTATTACTGCAGGCGTTTCCATAAGCTGTAAATATTAAAGCATCGCAGGATCTATATAGGCTGGCAACAGCTTTTTTATCTACAAACGGCTGAGGTATATATAATATATTTTCATCATTCCTAAACTCAAAATCATAATCAACCCACTCTTTAGGGTAGCCCTTACCAGCTAAAACTAGCAATGGATCACCTGTACCATTTTCTCTAGAGTAGGCTGAGTACTCTCTAAAAAGATGCACCACCTCTTCGATTCTTTTAGCAGGATCTGAGCTGGATAAAAAGAATAAAAAGCGAGGTGATAGGTCTCTCATTTTTCTATGCTGTCCGAATAAAAGCTCAATCTCTTTATCTAGGTAGGTATCGCCATCAGGAGTAAATATTTTAGTATCAACTCCGTTATAAACTATACTGTGACTTTTTTCACCTGTATGAGGTACTAACTGTGGGTATATGTGATTTTTTGCCCACTCGCTTTGAAATATCATGTGATCTGAGGCTAAAGCACAGGCAAGTAGTCTCGCCCAGCCCTTCCCCGAGTTTCTATGATCGGGAGGTAGATTATCAATCCTTAAAACAAAGGGTTTATCCTTGTACTTCTCTCTAATTTCTTTGAGGTATTTTCTAGTAAGCATTGTTGCACTCGGTATTAGTACAACCTCTGACTCTTCTATATTATCCGTTATAACAAGTCGGGGAGTAGATTTTTTTAAGTTATCTACAAAAGTCCAGCCCCCCCCAATCTTGCCTTTGGATTCTTGTGCTAAAAAAACTTTAATTGTTTGCATCTCGGTTCCCAGCAATTATGCTGATGATTTTTTGTATATCTTCCTCAGTATAAAGTCTGTGACCACCTATTGTCTTTTTAGGTTCAGGAATTAGACCAGCCTTCTCATACTCTCTTAGAGTTTTAACTGAAGAAGGTAACCCAAGCTCCTTTAGAGCCTTAGACAATGCAGTGAAGCCTTTTGTGTATTTTTTTGTTGCAACTGTTGTATCTTCCATATTTATATCCAATTTTAACTATTTTTACCCATAAGTCAATCTATAGGACTGATTTAATGGCTTTCTCAGCGTCATCTACGCTTCGGACTACAAAATATAGCCCACCAGCCCCCTCTATTTGCTCCTGTGCGAGCTTTTGCACCTCAGTCTGGTAGTTTCCTTGTCTTTTAACTTCTAAGCCCACAAATCGCCCGTTAGCACATACAATTATATCAGGCATGCCCCTCTTGGCGTTTTTAATATAACCCTGCGTGTGTACTACTCCCCTGCTCTTTGTATAGTATCTGCGAGTAACATGACCTTGAAAGCTATTGTTTCTGAAGGCATAAACCACCCCTTGATTCTCAAGTAACTGCAGGTAATGTAGTATAGCTTGCTGTATTTGTGTCTCTTTCATTTTCTCGGTATTTTTAACTCTGTAATATGCTCTTTACTAAGCCTCATCCAGTCCTCCTTTGGTATAGCGTAGCAGGGTTTTTTACCCCAATAAGGAGATGGTAACATCTCAGGGTATTTGCTCATAACCACATCACACTTCATAAGTACAAATCTATCGGGAGTCGACATATACAACCTCCCTTCTTTTTGCATAACAAGTTGTATTCCAGAAGGTCTCAAGTACCAATAACCATGTGATAAAAAATAACTACTTGTAGCTTTTATGTGGGTAGCCTTGACCTCGAAGGGTATCGGCTTATTGTTGTCTTTACCACCCCACCAAAGCGTGGCGTCTTCAGTCATATCTATCTCCTTTGACCACATAGACTCATCTTTATACTCAAACTCACACTTAACCTTGTAAGTAGCAAATAAATAATCTAATAATCCTCCCATAGCTACCTTACCTCGCCTGTTTCTTAACTCTAAGTTTTGCTCTAACTCATCATAAGACCTGAGCTCTTTGGCAAACTTTAGAGCATCATCTACCGCCGACATTACTAGAAAGGTAACCCAGTATTACCGCAAAGGCTGAGGTTACAACAGCCTCTAAACCTAACAAGTTATAAAATAGCGTGAATATCAGAGCATACATTATTGTAAACAGAGAGAATATAGCCAAGTCATAAAAAATAGAGGTTCCTTTCTCAATTTTTATTGTTGCAAAGTGTACACACTCATCTGTAATATTCTCGGGATTAAAGCCAATTTTTGGTTTTAATTTTGACTTATATCCCCGAGTGGGTAACCCAGCATACTTCCTAAAACCGAAGTCATTATAAAGTCTGTTGTAATCATACTCCTTAAGGGTTCTTAAATCAGGACAGGCTTTAAACTCTTTTAAATACTTTCTAATAAGAGCTTTGTTTTCTTTTCTTAACATATTTTTTTAAATAAATTTAATAATTAGTAGCTGGGATCAACCCTATTAAGCAGGCTCACCAGCTTTGCCTCAAACCTCCCGTTGAGTTCTCCCTGCCCCAGCATTTACTGCCACTTTATATGCTTACCGCACCTGCGACATTCATAGTGACCCCAATCTATCCAGCCTCATTTAATACTGAGGTGACAATAAGGACACAGCCTGAGTATTCTGTAAAGCCACAGGTTTATAAAATCTTTAATCGAAGTTATAAGGTTTTTAATTCTTTTTATCATCCTTAACCCTTAAATATAAAATTTCAGTAACTTGTGTTTTACCCCCCTCGATCTCTTTTTTCTGCTCTAGCTTTAGCACATCCTTTGCCTTTTTTATTTCCTGATTAAGCTGTTTCTCAGTAGCATAGTAGTTATCCGTAAACTTGTATTTTTTCATTTTTACAGTGCTAAAAGTCCCATACTTGCATTTTAAAGGCTTAGATAGATCTTTTATTTCATCAATAATCTGATCCTTAACGGAGTTTAACTCTGTGTTTATAGCCTTTAACTCTTCACTAAGCTTCTCGGATTTTGTACTTAGCTTTTTATATAATGCGTACTTGTCTGCCATAATTAAAAATAAATTTGATAATACCTCTCACATAAAACACCCATTAAAAACCCTAATGTAAGAAGCCCAACCCAAACTAAAAAGTTCTGAGCGAAATTCAACATTTCATCTTCACCCATAAATACCCTTGTGAGACTTGGTATTAGGATCTAGCCATAAGGTTTCTATGCCCCCGACCTCCTTACCCTCCAAATAAAGCCTCATTAACTTAGTAACATCGATGTGCAGTTTTTTACCCTTTGTCCTGTTTCCATTTTTTTCTATAAATACAATGTCCGTTTTCATACTAACTAGGCTGTCAAGATCAATAACTATATATTCAAGCTTTAGGTTTTTGCTTTTTTTCATACTCCTTGTAACTTTTCTCGGTTACATGGATGTACCCAAGCCTGTCTGCTTTTTTGTGTCTAGGTTTATATATCTGACAGTTGTAGTAATCCTTATGACCTTTTTTAACTATTACAAACATTTTTTATAAACTTACATCCCCTGTCTACACCAAGCATCCTGCCCAAATACCTGATGCGTGTAATGACAGGGAGTGTAAATCTATAAAGCCTTTACCTCCACCTCGCATAAATCTCCACAGCCTATTGCGTTTTTAGTAGCCAAGCCCAAGTCTATAATCCTGTTTAGTTTTTCAAATCCGCCTGTGTCTGTAACCTTAGCCGTTACGCTTTGCCCGTTTGAGATGTTTGTTATCTCTACATAGCTATTTAAAGGAGCCTTGTTAAAAGCTACAGTCAGCTTTGTATCATCCAAAGGCTCGCCATTTGCCATTGTTAGTGTTGGACTGCACCCTACACACCCCTCTCGGCTATAGTAACTCGCTGTACCCGACCAGATTCGGTCATTTTTGAGCGAGGTTTTATCCTCGAGCTCAGTATTGAGCGTGTCCTTTTCGGGTACTACCAAATCAATGTTTATTACAGGGTTTATGTAGTTTGTACTCTTTAAGCTTTTACTGACCCTTAATAGGTTTATTAAAGTTAGTATATTGAATACTAGGGTTAGTGTGGTTAGTATAAGCAGTGTTACTGGCAGGTTTTTATTCATTTTAATTAGCTTGCTCCAATTTTTCTAAAATATTTCTGCCTGTTGCATTTAACGTAGGCTCATCCTCTGTGTCCTTTACAAAGTCGGATAGTAAATCTATTAGTATCTCTTGTTCCTTTTTTGTTAGTGCTAGGTTCATGTTTTTAATTAACTTTGTACTATATACAGTATTACCTATTTTTATCTATTTGTCAACTTTTTCCCCGACTTTCTTTTCACTAAAATACTTATAAGCTAGGGATCCATATATAACGGCAAAAGGTATCCAAAGCAATGGGAATATTAAAGCTAATATTATAAATAAAAGCGTTAAACAACCGCTTAAAACCTTAGTATAGTCCTCCTTAAACTCGCCATAGCTTGTTTTAGTTTGTTTATTCATCGATTTCATTTTGCATTTCAAAATTAGTAATAGCGTCTCGCAGTTTGTTACGCCTACTATAGACACTCCGACCATATTTGCTTTTAAACATAGTATCTGTCATCTCCTGCAACTCTAAAGTAAGCTTCATCTCATACTTTTTAGCTTTTAACAAATTCTCAGGTGTTATTTTAAACTCCCTATCCTCTAAAGGTTCTTTTTTGTTTAAAGGGTTATAAGGCATATCCATAGTTATAAATTAGCCAAGTAAAGCAAGTTATACTCAACAGGTAATCTAAGCCTAATTGCTATTCTAGAGGCATCGCTTAAACTTGATAAAAGCTTTCTTTGGTTAAATACATCAAACATAGCAAACATATACATAAAGTTATCACTAACATTTCTTAGGTCTTTTACTTTGTTTATTTTTTCAGATGCGTACCCATAAGTATCATCATAGCTTTTCCATATTTTGATAGACTCTTTTTTCATCTCATTAAAAACTTTATCTTTAGGAGGCTGGTAGTAAAGATTTAAGTCCTGCTTCATTTTTTATCCTCAAAATATAAATCTTGGTACTTGGTAGCTTGTGCAGTGTAATCCTTCCAGTGATCCAAGTCCCAGTTGTTATTAGCTTTATAAACCACAAAAGCCACCTTAGTCTCATTATTAAAACTCTTAATCTTGCCAGTTTGGTTCTTTAAACTTGGCTTGTAAATAACCCACCTACCAATATCCTTGTCAGTAAGTTTTGTTATGTTTTTCATTTCTGAGTCCTTCTATCCTCCCCAACCAACTTTATAATTTCGCACATTTCTACAAGCCTACTCGCAAACCTCTCACCATAACTTTCAGCTATTTCTGATACTGACAGGTTTGTAGTTATAACTGTAGATTTCATGTAGTTGTATCTGTGGTTTATCACCAAGTACAACTGCTCCTTAACCCAATCCGATGCCTTTTCTGTACCCAAATCATCCAAGTATAAAATATCGCTATTCATCATGTTATCTATAAAGCTGGGATGTGCTGGTTTGTCAAACTCTTCTTTTATCCTCCTAAGCACATCAGGTACTGTTAAAAACTTCTTGTTAACCTTAGGGATATAACTCTGTGGATTTTTATCAAAGTAGGCTTCATCAAAATTTACAGTTCTTATAACCTCGAAGTTTGAAAGCATATCTGCTAAAAGTATCTCTAGCAAAAGCCTTGTTTTGCCTGTACCCACGGTGCCTGTAATTAAAAAGCTTTTACCGCCCTTAGCCTCTATGTAAAGGTTAGTATTAGGCTTTAAGTCTTTAAAGCGAGGAGGCATTGCTTTTAAAAGAATGTTTAAGTGTTCTTTGTTTGTTTCCATACTATTACCTATTTTTACTTGTTTTTAATATTAAGTCAACTAAAACTTTTTAAACCTATCTGTGCTCTCATTAGCGTGGTTTGAAGGCTTCTTATTGCCATTACTTTTGTTTAGTAGCCTATCTATAATCTCATCCGAGCGTAGAAAATAATCAGGGTTAGCTACCCAGCCCCTGTCATTTGCCCCGTTATAAAATGGCGTTTGCGACATTATTTCCAAAGCCTCGACCAGCTTTTCATGTGTGTATGTTTTCAACCTTGCCTTGTATTTAATAAACCTGTTATTTGTAGCCTGATAATTTGTCGAGTAATTTTCATTAAAAAGCCCCATTAATTTCTTGTAATTTTTTCGATTTTTTCTATATATTTTTGATTTATGATTTATGATTTCTGATTTATGACTAGTCTCAAGACTAGTATCGATAGTAGTATCATTTGCCTTTGTTACGCCTTTAAAGTAAGATTTTATCTTATCAGGAATTTGAGCTAATTCTTTACTATATGCGACCTCATTTTGAGGTGAGTTTCGATACTTATTTTGCTCCTCAGCATTCACCACATAGACCCACCCATTGTAAAAATATATCTTGCCAGTTTTTTGAAGTTCAACTTTCGCTTTCTCGAGTTCTGAGGCAGTGAGTTTAGTCTGATCCTGTATAAAAATATCTTTAAGCTTAAAGATCCCCGACATATTTATATACTGACAGGTTAATAGATAAATCCACAAATGCTGAGCATCTTTGGATACACTCTCCACCGCATCATCATCCCAAAAGCGTGTCTGAATAATGCGTGTTTTCATAGCTTTTAATAACTAAATTAATAATCTAGCTATAAGGTATATTACCAGATATTACTAGGTAAAAGTAGCAAGTAATGACACCCTATAGATTGGGTTAGCGTGGGATGGGTATTTGTTGGTTAATGTACTAGATGCTAACCCTTTAGTGCTCTGCCTATAACCCACCCCACAACCTAAATTTATATATTTTCAGGTATCTCATCAGGTGATACATCTTCATTCCCAGCCTGTACCTCAGGCTCAGGTTTTGAGGGCATCTTCATAACTCGCTCTATAATATCCGATGCAACTTTTTTGCCGTTGTTCGCTTTGTTAAGCTGTGTAAAGCTTTCGAGCTTATACCAGCCCTTTACCATCTCCTTAAGCTCCTCCGCCTCATAACCCTTCTGTACCCCTAAACCAAATATCATTTTTTGTTGAGATTCAGTCATGCCCCCTGCACCAACTGCTGGTTTACTTTGCTGTGTGGTACTTTGTGAAGGTCTAGCACTTGAAGTAGCTGTCTGCTTTTTTCTGTCATACTTTGTACTGGTATTACCTCCGTCATTTTCGGGATCATCTGAAGAGGCTAGTAAGAATGTGTTTATTAAGAAGTACTTTTTAGCACCTGTGTACGCTTTGTACACACCTTTATCGAGTGCGTCATAACCCTCCCCAATAAATGATCTATCTATATAAACCCCTGTGTCGCTATCGCATAATCTAAATTTAACCTTAATTCTTGTTACTTTTCTAACTCCTCGAGAAGTTTCTACATCTCTTACATCCATTTTTTCTAACTCAGGTAATACTACTAGCCCAGCCTTTGCAATAGCCTCTCTCATGTGCTTAACAATGTCTTCATCCTGTGCATAAGTATAGTTCTGTTCATTATTTTTTCCCGTCTTTTGTGCTACTGCCTCTGTATCCTGCATGACCTTTGAGATCTTTTTATATAGGCTTGCCATATCTTTTGCAGAAAATGTATCCTCTTGATTTTTAGTAGATATCTGGTCTGATTTTGTTTCCATGTTCTATCACCTCCTCAGGTTTTAAACTTAATAATTCGATCATCTTATCCTTACCTTCTAGACACAGTACTGTGTACATTGCAAAAGTCCAACTGTGCCTTGTATTATTTGGAGTCCTCAATACTACATCTACATAGTGCTTAATAAACTTATAAGCTTCATACTGGTTAAAAGTATCCACTTTAAAGCATCCGCAACCTAAAATCTCTCGGATTCTATTTTTCTGACTCCAAGTGATCGGTTCTTTTTTCTTTTTTTCGATAAAACTTTGTATATCTTTATTTTGCATTTTGGTATTTTTTTAACTCTTTATAAAATAACTCATCAAGCTCACTTGCTGTTTTGGATGTTTTGACTGTAATCATCTCATTGTTTTCCTTCTTAACTATTCTCAGGCTGTACTGACCATCTAATTCCAGTATGGCTATGAGGTAGTTTTTGGTTTCATCCTGTTTAATTACTGACATTTTTATCACCCCCTTTTATTAAATCTCTTACAAATACTGCCTTTTCTAACTGATCAAAAAGTTTAGGTCTTAAATAAAAGTTTTTTACTGTGAGGCTATTAATTTCAGAGGTGATTACTTGTATGTAATAGTTTAAAAGCTGAAGCGTAATGTATCGGCGTATTTTAGATTTGAGCAAAGCATAGTGTTTCATACACTCCCTATTTTTACCTATTTTTAATATTAAGTCAACTGTTCAGATTCTTGTGATTAATAGGGTAGCTATCGCCCGTTGTATTTAAGTAAAGCCAGTACATTTCATCGGCTATAGCTAGTAAGTGCTGGTCGAAGTCTGTATTCCAGTAAGTAAGGTTTTGCTCTACTCTTTGACCTCTTCCCTCAAAAACTTTATCAAAGGAAGTTGGCTTTTCCTTACCCCTGTAGTTACGCTTTGCCCAAGCTATATCAGGATGTACTACAGGTACAATGTCATTATGCCAGTCTAGGGAGCCTTTGTAACCATCGCCTATATGGTGACCCGTACACAACGGGATTAACAGTCTGGGATCATTATCTACAAGTAAACCTTCGGTTTCAAAAGCATATCTTTTAGGAATAATGTGGTGTATGTGAATATCTGACCCACCACAAGGGCAGGCTAACTCATCACCCCACTGGTCTACTTTATAAACAGGAAATAAACACTTTGCTTTATTGTTGTGCTGATGATATTTTTCAGGATCCTTTCCAAGTATTCGGGTATGCCAGTATAAAGCACCCGCTCTTTTGACCCACTCCCTTTGGTTTTTAGTAAGCCCAAGCTTAACCTCCTGACTCTCGCCTTCTACAAAGTCCGCCTCAAAGCACCTTGTCCATTGCCTTGAGTAAAGCATAGTCTATATAGCGACCTCTTTTGGTTTACTAGGATCTTCTTTTGCAAATAGGTATTTAACGGAGTAGACACCGCCTGCGGAGGCTCCCATTAGTAATCCCTGTAATATTAAAACTAAAGGATCTGCAGTACCTATATTTAAATAAAGGTTTGCCCCAATACCAGCAACAAGGTTAATAAGCACAGTCCATTTAGATTCTAAGCCAAACTCAGACTTTAATATTTGGTTAACTATAAGCAAAGATGTTACTATAAGCCCTGTTTCTGCAGTATTTTTTAGTTGATAGTTCATAATTATTTATTAAACAACTTACTAATTAAAAGCCTAATCAAGGTTTCTACATCCATATCTTCGCATTTTTTAGACTTACATGTTTTTAACTCATCCAGTGTGGTGTCTAATTTACCCTGTACCCCGTCCAATTTACTCGCCGTTGTATTTTTTTCATCTGTAAGCGTATTGATACTATTTTGATATTCTAGCTCCTTAGAATCGAAATTAGAGGTCATTTTTTCTACTTCTTTTTTATGCTCCTCCATTACTAAGCCTATTTGCTGATTACACTTTATTTGCTCATCAACCCTCGCATCAAAAACCTTCTGTTCACATTCTTTTTCCTCATCAATAAGCTGTTTTTGTAGTTGTAGCTTTTCCTTCTTTTCCACTTCCCACTCATTAAAGTAAAACTCTACTGTTCTTTTATTACCCTCAAAGTTCTCTTTTGGTACTTGGATAACCTTTAACTCATCCCAAGTTATAGTTGGAGGATCTAGTACACCACTTTGTGCAGGTACTTTTCCCTCATAAATAATATACTGGTAGATGACCTTGCGTACTGTATTACTAAAACCCTTTATATACTTCTTTAAGCTGACAACTCCACCGCCCAAAGGATCTGCAATAGTTATATCTGCCTCATCATCAGGATTATATCCTATAGCTAATACATAATGCATATCTAAATCAACTGTATTAGGGTTATAGTCAAGTTGAATCATTACAGGGTAACCTTTATCTAAAGCACCTTTTATTTCATTCATTTGCGTTTCTGACAAAGGACTCGGAGTTCGGGTTAGCTTTTCAGTGATGCCTGAATAAACTGCATTTATACCACCCCAAACATACAAACCACCACCAACAAACTTATTTTTGCTTTTTAGCTTTTGGTTAATAGTAGAAGGAGTATCCTCTTTGCCGTAGTATTTAGAAACCATCGCAATGCAGGTTATTAAACAACCATAGTTGTGAATGTTATAAGGGTATTGTGTATTAAAACCAAGCATCTCAGTATTCCACCTTGCATCCCACTGACTGTATATTGTTGGAATTCTAAGTCTCATAAATAGATAATATCACTACTTAATGTCCAGAGCAAATACTGTGGAGTCTATAATATAGTGCTTAATGTTGTTTTTATACAGATATCTATGATCCCACCTTAGGTAATAAGACCCCTCCCTGCTCAAGTTACACGGTACTTGCCACCTGTAACTCACATGTTCAGTCCCCTTCTTAGCAAAAGTATCAACCCTTTGAGTGGAAGGTTCAATAACAACAGCCTCATCACCTACCTTAATTAAATATATTTTAGCAGAAACAGTTAGGTCAGTGTCTATAAGAGATGTTCTTGTAAAAGAATAGTGTACATACTCGCATGGTTTAACAACCTGCTCTTGCAGGGGGATGACTTCTTCATGTATATAAAAATACTCCCTATTATCAAAGTTTTTATAGTAGAAATCTGTAATAGAATTACTTGCAATGATAAAAAGTAAACCAAACGTCAGGGAGTGTATTATCCTAATGCCGATTTTATCTTTTTTTAACCTATCGCAGTCTAATATGTCACAAATATGTAATTTCATTTTATTAAGTTTACTTCTCATTTTTAGGTCTGTAAAAGAAAAAGCCCACTATTGTTCCCATAATTCCGTAAAGTAAAGGTGATGTCTCATATTCTACACTTGCAATGTCAACTAATATAGAAACTGTAAAAACAAATGTTACAGCAGATAATACTACAACAAAGGGTTCTAACTTTAAATCTGTTTTAATTGTTACTTTGTGAAGAGTGTACCCGACAGGAAGTCCCAAACAAAAACCTATTATTGCACTAGTTAATATTGTTAATGTAACCATTGTCTTATTTTATCAGCAACACAGTTTATTATAGAAGTACTTACTGCAAAGAAATAGCCAAAGATAAAACCTGTTAAGAAAAATCCCATACTATTTAGTGCTGTGTTGTATGTATCCATAAGTATCTAAATTATATGAGTTTGTTGTGTTATGCACAAGCAGGGGTAGTTTGTCTACATTATAATGCAGGTGATTTTATGCATTGCGATGCAGGTAGTTCAGAAAAAGGCTTTGTTAGTATGGTTTATTACAACAAACTAAAAAGCAGTATTATTGGTTTAGTCTAGTAAACTGTGTTTTGCAAGGCTTTTGTTACATCTAAGACATCCTCCTGTTGGTACTTCGCACTCACAAACTAAACAGTACATAGCAAATTGTGGACTTCCATTTAAAAATGCCCCCTTACTGACTAAATAAAGATTATCAGGTAACCCTTCTCTTGGCTCTAATATAATCTTTTTACCTTTTAGTTTTCCGTCCTCAATAATTCCTAGTTTCATTAGGTTAGTTGCCCTATTGCTATCCAAGAATAACCATAGTTTCTGTTATTGGTAGAAGCTACAGTTTCATTAATATGTCTCTTTTTAGCGGTGAACCCTGTAGTGGATATAGAGGATGTATAAGAAAACAACCTTTCATCATTACCTGTAAAACTGTTTATGTCTGATACTGCACTATCTGTATAGGATAAAGCACTCACCAAAACTACAGGCAACTCTGAGAAGGTTATTCCAAAAGTAACTGTGTCATTTATTATACCATTAACACCATCACCAACAACATACCCCCACCCAGTTAAAATAACAGTATTATTTTCATAAGCATTTGTTGTCTTGTCTTGTCTTAAAACCTTAATTTTAACTAATTTATTCACTCCTGCATTTATTACAGTGTGATCCCCTACATTATCCTCACCAATTTGCATTGCATCTGAGGTGTCAACTTTAACAAGGTTCATATTTACTGACCCAGCTACATTCTGACCTGCGAGAGACTTGTTGTTATTCAAAAGTAAACCCTGACTAGCGTGAGAGTCATAGGCTTGGTCATTTGCGATCATATTGTCCAGCTTTGCCTCAGTAATTACATCTCCCGATGTCCAGGTGACCGCTGTGTATGTTGTTGCTCCAAGTGATGCTGACATATTTCTATTTTACTCTTTCTAACTTAAATACACTATCTTTTTTATTAAAATGCTTACCTTCAGCCTTACTATTTCTTGTATCTACACCACAAGAGCACTCTATACCAAGCTCCCCATCCTCAGGGTTTATGTTAGGTGTTAAACCTCCAAACCACTCTCTTCCATCGGTAGATACTACATAATGAAAGTTACACCAGTCAGTAAGGTTCTTATCAGTAGCATGTATATAGCCTACTAACTCACCGCAATTTTTACAAATTATTTTATACTGATCCATCCCTTTTTTATTGTGTCTAGGGCAGTCAATAGTCTTTTTTTGTGCTACATATACCCGCCTTTGTACATCGGTCATTAGTGACATTTTTTTCTTTTCATTTAAAACAAGGTTAGCACACCCACACTTAGGCTTGTCCGCAGGTAAAAATCCTACAATAACCTTTCTGTTATTTTTGTTGTGACCTTCCACTGCTGTAGTAATTCTAGTTTGCAAAGATGTGGATACTTTTCGGGTTTCCTTTTTTGTAAGGACAATAACCTTTCTTTTTTCCTCGATTTCTTTGTTGAGAGCTTTTTTAGTAGTTGCTTTATTACCCATATTTATATATTAGCACTAGAGTTAAACTTTATAAAACAAATATTATCCTACCCTTAACGGAGTAAACCTTATCGCCACCCCCACCACCTGTTATTTTGTGCTGTAACTTGATAGTTTTCTCACCGCTTTCAGGTTTAGTAATCTCACTAGATCTGACCCTTTCTGCAGATGTTTGTGTAGTAGTTACCTCAGCGTTTGTCATATCAGCCGAGTCAGTTACATTGTAAAGCTTAAAAGACCCTGTCCCACTATCTACATAACCTTGCACCTCTAAAAACATTTTGTACCCTATATACTGACTAAAATCTATGAGTACATTAGCACCCTCAACATCCTGATAGCTACTCTGATCGGTATTTTTGTTAGAGCATAAGTCGATATAAAGCTCCTCCTGAATACCTACATCCTTAAGATTTCTATTAACTGTGTCTTTTCTAACTATCTCTTCGGTTATTGGCATAATTAAGGTGATACTACATCTGACCCATCAACTAGTGATGTGCCAACAGTAGCGTAATTGTCATACTCATCATCGGTAACCTCTCTTAAGTATAAGTCCTGAGTAAATCCTGTGTCTAACTTTCCAACTATTCTCATAACTCTGTAGTTTTTATAAGTACCTAAGTCTTGATCTTTAACCCTCACCATATCTCTAAGCTGTAGCTGAGGTACACCTTGCACCACCAGCTTTATTCTTCTTTTAGGATCCGAGTACTTAGTAATAATAGAGTTAGCCATATACTCAGCAAAGTCCTCATCATCTATAAAGTCATTGTTTAGCTCAAACTGTTGCTCCCCATATTTATCTATAGAGGATTGGTCATAAGCCACCCTTGTTATTTCGCTAGTAGGCAAGGCTCCTTTACCCCTAAGCCTTAAAAGGTTTAAATAAGCAGGGTTTGCATTCGCATTATCTATAACAAGCTTAACAGTAGTTGTAAAAAGTGTCGCAGTAACAGTAATATCCGAGCTTATGTCTGTACCACCCCCTGCAGTTGCTGTGTAAGCTTTAAAATCTATATCCTGTGCTGGTGTAGTAAGCTCTGTGACAGGGTTTTCAAACTGAGCCCATATTGTTTTAGACCCCGACCCATCTATCTGTTCCTCTATACCATTACGCCAAACCTCAATAACTTCATCTTTAACCGTTCGGGGAGTAGCTTTTACAAGTACTCTATTTATTATTTTAGATCCCTTATCCTCAGCCCAAGATATTATATGTGAGGGTTCAATGTCCCATATAGGCGAGTTATAAGGACTTTGTCCGTAATGATTTCTATTTTCAAATCTAAGAATCCCGTTTTCATCCTGATAAAACACAGCATCCTCAGCCTCACATATTTTCTTTATTCTCTCGCCAGCTGTTTGACCTTTTTCAAACCAAGCAAATGCTATTGTGTTCTTACCTAAGTCCAGAGTGTATTGAGCAGACCCCAAACCTACATCTGTAAGTATGCTCTCTATTATTTCATCGGATCTTTGGTTTTGGTAAATAGTACTTTCTAAAGGATACTCATTTAAAAACCTTACATAGTCATAACAAGTTATATCAACAGTCCTCTGCTCTTTGCTCTCCTCAGGCATTAGGGATAAACCCTTAAATACATCCACCATTTTTCCTATAGATAGTACTTCAAAGCCTATTTTAGCGTGTGTTGGTCTATTCGGAAGGATAGCTGTTCCAATAGTAGCATTAGCCTCAGGAGTATATCTTTTGTCCATATTGGATAGTTTTACATCGAGGATCGCCATCGCCAAACCACCCATAGGCTCTATTAACACTCTATCATAGCTTATAGACATTACATTTTCAGACTCATCGGAGTATTCAAAAGCATCGCTTGGAGTTACTGAGGATATAAGACCTTTAACAAAATCCTCGCCATCAACAACAGAGGTTCCCACAATGCCAAACACCCCTGCACTTGTATTGCGTAACCATGACACCTTTAACACATACTTCAGCTTTCTTACAGTAGCTGTAGTCATAGAATTAAATGCTGTCCATATTGACTGCGATGATTGTGATCTTCCTTGCATAATAATTTAACTAACTTCAGTAAGTATTAGGGTAATGTCCTCCCTGTAATCCCCACCTTTATTATAGGCTCTCCTTTGCATATCTACTAAAACGGATGTTGTATTTACTGTGAGGTTTGTTTCGCTAACAGCAAAATCTAAAGCACTATTTTTTTCATATTCGGTCATTATGCTATTAACCTGTGACTGGGTTAGCCTTCTAAATACCAAAGTAAAAACTTCTTTTTTTGTAATAATGTCCTCTTTAGTAGTACCATCCAACATACTGTGCTTAGTACCCACCTTAACTGGATCCCGATAAAATTCCTGTGGGTTTGGTAATGTAATTGCTCCTAATGTGTACATACTATCCTCCCATATATTGAGCAACAGTTTTATTCTGTGACCCAGCTAAAATTACTAATTGTGCATATAACTCCTCAGCCATTTGTCTAGCCTCTGCTCTAGAGCCCATAAAAGCACCTGCGTTTAAGTTTATTTGAATAGAAGCACCTCCACCGCCTGAAGGAGCTCCTCCTCCACCGCCTGATGGTCTTTGAGAGTGATAGGGTATAACCTCTTCACCGCCATGTACTACTGCAAGCTGAGGTTTACCCATAGCTCCTGGCACCATACCACCAAATTGAAAACCCTCTATTTTTAACTTAAAGCTCTCGCCAGCCCTAACACCTGATTGGAAAGCTCCGACTATTTTATCTCGCACCTTCCTAGCTAGATCACCAATAGCGTTTAAAACCCTCTCAGGCAGTGTAGCAAAAAAGTTAACCGCACCATCGACCATAGCCTTCGCTCCGTTTATAACAGTAGTTTTTAAGTTTTCCCACACCTCAGTAACCTTTTGTTTAGTACTCTCAAACCAAGCCCCTGCTCTAGCAGGCAGTGTAGCTATAAAACTTACTATACCTATAACCAAAGCACTAGCTAAGTTTACAAGAGTCTCTTTAGTAGATTCAAATATTGCTGTAGCCCTCTCTTGCATGTTCTGTAACCAGCCCGATATTTTTTCAGGTAGCTGTTGCCACCAGTCATATATAAACTGCAGGATAGTCGGTATTATTGTGTATAAAAATCCTGCTAGATATACCCACCAAAATAGCGAGACAGTAATAACAGTTTTCATTATCTCAAATAGTCTTGCAGGTAATTGTTGAAAAAATGCAATGGCGTTAGTAATAAACTGCGATATACTTTCCTGTATTCCAGCCCATACTTGCACCAACCAAGCCCAAAGCTCGCTTGCTTTTTGTTTAACTAAGTCCCAGTTTTTCCATAGTAACACCCCTATTGCTATTAAACCTGCAATAACTGCAATAACTATTAGTACTGGAGCGGATATACCTGCAATCACACCACCTACCACAGTAAATACAGTGCTAAGTATAGAAAATAGGCTCACAAGCCCTGTAACAACAGGAGTTAATACAAATATTGCAGTAGCTATTAAACCAAGAGCAGATACTATAGCTAGTACACCCACAGTAAGTTTTGGATGCTCCTTTATAAACTCAGCTACTTTCTCAGCGTATGGAAGCATTGCCTGTACAACTTTGTTTATTATAGGTAAAAGCTCCTCGCCCAATGTGGCACTTACCAAAGCAAGGTTATTTTTAAGTATTCCCATTTGTGAGGCAGTAGTAGCAAACCTCTTCTCAGCCTCTTCAGTAAGAGCAGAGTTTTCGCCCCAAGCTTGACTTGATTTATCAACCGCATTAACAAGCAAGTCACCTGCGTTTGCCAATGATAAAAAGGATCTAATAAGCCTTTGATCCTGTAGTCCTAAATCCTCAAGCATTGTGATAGCACCATCGCCTGCATCACCAAGACCGCTTACAAATGCTGTAAATCTCTCAATAGGTGATAAATCTTTAAATTGATCGACTGTCATTCCAGCTGTAGAAGCGAATGACTGCAAGTCCTCATTGCCTGTAGCAACAGCAGTGTTCATAGCTATTAAAACCTTTTGCACCGCAGTACCGCCAGCCTCAGCCTCTACACCAACGGAGCTCATAGCTGTACCAATGGCAAATATGTCGGATGTTACCAACCCTGCAATGCTACCTGCACCAGCTATCCTTTGAGCAAAGTTTGATATTTCGACCTCAGTAGTAGCAAAGTTATTACCCAAGTCAACAACTGTCGCACCCATTCGATCAACATTGTCTATAGGCTCTTGCATTATATTAGAAATCCGAGCAAAATCTGTCGCAGCCTGTTCGGAGGTTAGGTTAGTAGCAACGGATATTTTAGCTATAGTGTCGGTAAACTTAGTCATTTGATCCACACCCCTAACACCAAGTTGACCTGCCAATTCACCTATTTTTGATAGCTCTACATAAGAAACTGGGATTGTTTTTGATAAGCCCCTAAACCGCTCATCTATTTGTTTTAACTCCTTCTCGGTATCCGAAGCGGAGCCTGTAACTGAGTCATAGGTCTTAATAACACCTGCAAAGGCACTTTCAAAGTCAATTGCAGTTTTAGCAGATAAAGCTAAAGCACCTGTTGTAGCAGTACCCATAATAGCAAAGGATCTGCCAACCTCTGTTGCTTTTTGCGATAAAGACTTCTGCGAGGAGCCTATATTACCCGATAGTTTAGAAAAAACAGCGGATGCTTGATCTTTTGCAGTAATTATTATATTGACACCAAGATTGCTCATACTTTTATTTTATGCTTTATGTGGTTTTTTCACAACTTCCCGACTTTTACGCTCGCTATACTCATTGATTAAGTCCTCTATAGTTATGTTGATATTAAAGTCCTCAAGAGGCTCCTCCATCATTTGTTTTTTGGATAAATGAAATAGTTTTCTGTATTGGTACTCTCGAATTCTGTTAATACCCCACCTAACAACATCGGAGTCACCATAAGTTGTAGCCATGTCACCCTCCCATAGCTGTAGTCTTTCAGGATCCGCTTGTACTTGTTGGTCTGACGGCGGAGGAGGGATAACTCCGTTTACTAAGTCCCGTAAGACCTCTAACCTTTTAAATCGGTTACACCCTGATTACCTGTTAAGAATAAAAATGCGTTTACAAGGATATCAACTGGCAAGTTGCCAATCTCATCTTTGGCGATAGGTACAACCTTCTCACCATCAAACCCCTGTCCCTCTATATAGTAGTCCCCAAGTAACCTTAAGGCGTTAGAGGAAGCTTTATCCTGCAATTTAGGATCTGCAAGGATCTCTTCTCGAGTGTACTCAAGGTCATATTCCTTGCGTAACTCTAGAGACTCATTATATGAGACGGATTTAAATTTTAAAAAACAGTCTTCCCAACCTTCACCAAGCTGATCTAACTTATACTTCTTTACAACAACAAATTTGTTGCTAGTTTTAGAGGGTTTTTTTGTAGTACTCATATTAACTAATTGTATCGCATAGTAACCATTTACGCTATAGGTAAATAAACACCTCCCACCGAGCAACATGCTAAGTGAGAGGTAGAATTAAAGTTAGGAGGTCTTATTAAATGTTAGTAACTGGCTTTTGTATTTACCAAGCTACAGGTAGAGATGGAATCAAGATCATTAGCTAAGTCCCTGTTAGCTCTAAAGTTAATAGTTTGTGTAACTATTTCATCATTAGCTCTGTCAGGTTCCCAACCGCTAAAGTCTACTCTAGGCATCTGAATTGTTAGACTCTGAGTGCCATTATCAAGTTTTATTTCCATAGCCTTGTGAGATCCATTTAGCATGTAATCTCTCCAAGTATCATCGGTTAAGTTAAGTTGTATCTCACCCTCAACAGAAAATTGTCTGTTTAAAATATCTTCAGGCTGTACAGTACCCAAAGCACTGTCTCTTATAAGGTTTTTACTGATAGTAACTGCAACTTTCTTTAAACTAAGTACAGAAGCACCGCTTAAGGAAGCGATATCATTTGCAACTTTAACTTTCACATGTTCTTTTGTAAATCTACCTTCATCTGAGTAAGAAGGTGTTTGCTCTGTAAATGCCTGTCCTACTTTGGAAATAAACTCGCTCTCAAACATTACATAGTCGCCAAGTTCTGACTCTATGCTCATACTGTCGAGCATTGCTAATTTATATCTGTCATAGGAGTTAGGATCTTTAATATCCATACTTAAACTCTGATGAGTATTTGTATGGCTTAAACTAAATGCGTGAGTATATGTGCTTGATCCTGAAGTGTTAACTGCACCAAGCATATTTAATAAAATGTATCCGATGAAGTCTGATCTTAGCTGTCCTCTTATAGATCCACCTGCGTATTTTTCTACAACATCTTTTCCAAGTGAGTCCTCTAAAGCACCTATAGAAGCCTCATCCCTTGCATCTTCTGTTTTGTCAGCAACGGATAATTCAACCTTAGGTAACCAAATCGCAGGGTTTGCACCAGCTCCTCTTGAGCTTTCTTTTGCGATTCCAATTTCAACTAATCTTCCGATATATTTACTCATAGTTTTATTATTGCACTAGGCACATATTTATGCAAATACTTTTACACATTTACATCAACTGACACCATAGCAGAAATTTTTACTTCAGCCATTAACAGCTTTTCCTGTTCCAAATAAACCCAAAGCGATGGTGTCGCTCTAAGTCCCATTAGATCATAGCCACTTGGCATTGATATTCCCGATAATAGGTAATCCTGATCAAAGGCATCTAGTACATCATCTACAAGGTCTCTCATGCCAGCCCAAGCGGAGCCTGTGTCAGTATCCTTAACCTGTGTAAATAACCTTATATTCCAGCTGTAAATTCTTAAGTTTTCCTTATTTGTATTAAAACTGGATTCACTGTCGCTCTCTACCACATAACAAGCTGGGTAACCGCTAAAGTCGGATATAGGATCCGTTTTTACATCCTGTATTTTGCTTATAGAATTAAGCTTTGAGACTATTTTTGCGTGTACTATTTTAAAACTCATAATTATTTATGCCTGCTTTCTATAGATTGTAACACCGAGTTCATTTGTTTTGAAATTGTCTGTTCCCTGTAGCTCTCGGTTTCAGCTAAAGAGTCTTTTAAAAATGGGTTTGCTTTAGTCCCTCTTTTAGATATTGCCCTCGCTACCACATAAGGACTTATATTGTGCCTACTAGCCCATCCTGTAAGTGCTTTAATTGGAGGGTAGTGAGGTTTAGTACCCTCATGTACAAACACCGCATAATTCCTATTAGACCCCACCCTCGCATATAAAGGTTTTATTTCAGGTCTAGCTAAGTCACCTTGTAACTTACCTGTGTCGGAGGGAGCTTTTGGAGCAGACACCCTTGCCAATCTAAAAGCTATCAATTCAATAGCTGTTTGTATACTTCTAACAGTATCCTCAGGAGCCATTTCAAAGGCATAAGCAACCTTATCCAAGTTTGATGTAATGTTGTATTCAATCTTTGCCATTATTGTGTTGTAAGTTTTTCAACCTGAGCCTCTAGGTGTTCAGTTAGCCCACCGCCTGCACCAGCTACTCGGTACTCAACACTTTTAACTAAAAACTTCTCTATTTTTCGAGTATACCCTGTGGCATCCTTAAACCCTACCTCTAAATGATCCCCAGACTTAATATCGGTACTTACATCAGCATATACAACATACTCTTTAGTGTTAATGCTGGGTAATCCACCTCGCTCGCTATTACCAATAGGCTGTACCGCACCATCTACAGTAGCTGTAGATTGATAACTCTCTCGAAAGCCTGACACACCCTTTAAGCGTGTAATTGTTATTCTTTTATCAAAAAGTGTCGCTATTAAACTCATACATTGTAAACTCTGTACTGCTCTACTATCCCTTTGACCTCTTTATTAAGGAAGTAGGAGTCAGAGAATACAACGGAGTAACTTCCGAGTGATTGCTGACTTATACCCTCAACACCAGTTCTTTTGGATAGAGCAGTCTTAATGAGCCTCCAACTTGCAAACTCTAGATCTGCAACCTGCACAGGTATATTGCTGTAACCACCTGTAAAGCTTACCCTGTAATTAGAGTAACCCTGACTAAATATACTCCCTTTTAATCTCACTATCCCAGCCTCATAGTCTATCTCATAGGTATCGCTGTCCAAAGTGTCCCAGCTATCTGTGTCGGTTTTATATTGTATTGAAAAGCCTGCAGAGGTAGATACAGGAAATGCAAGAAGTTGTAATATACCATTACCACTCCCATTTATAAGTTTGTTGGTGTAGACAGTCTCTTTTATTCTTCTGCCTGTTTGGTTCTCTATAAACTCGGTAACTGCATTAATTAGCAGGGTTATTATTTCATCCTGCGTATTGTCAGTTATTCCAGCATAGGACTTATACCTTGCTACAGTTGTTATTGCGTGACTGTTTAAATCGCTCATATTACTTATTTAATATTATAACCTCTTTTTTTGCTGACCTTTGGAGTCATCATTTTATCTTTATACTCCCTTTTATTATCTCTAGGAGCGTAAAGTTTAGCAAGGTTATTATCAATAAGCGTGTGAGCTGTATTATTTGAAACTGTGAGCACATCATCTTTACTGACATCCTCTTGCGTTTCAGGGTTTATAAATTTTTTTAATGCTTTTATTTTTACCATAGTTGTTTCAAAGGGAGGGATACAGTAATACCCCTCCCGTTTAAATTTCGATCAAAGACTAACTAAGTTAGTTGATAGATCCTTTAACAAAAGCGTTAGTCAAAGCAAGTTTACCATCTAATCGCTCAACAACCTTGATTGCGATCTGATGTCTTGCAAATGAGTTACCCTCTTCTGTAGAAGTCTCAACAGACATTCTTTCTCTATCACCTACAAAGTAGTGCCTCCAGTCCCCAAATACAATAGTACCTGCAGTTAACTGGTTAATTTCTAGCACAGGTCTTCCCTTTATAGTTGGAAGTCCGCCTTCAGTAGCTTCTTGAATTATAGGTCGACCAGTAGTGTCTTTAACACCTGTTAAGGTTTCAATATCAGCACTGTTCATTACCCATACAGCATTAGCTCTGTAAACTTGAGGAAGTCTCCAGTACATGCTGTTAATTAAAGAAACACCAAGAGCTCCAGATACAGTCTTAAGTGTGTAAGCTGTTACACCCTTAGGTTTACCTGATCCGTTTCCTGTTAAGAAAGCAGTATTCTCTGCAGTAGCTACAGCGTCTGCAAACATTTCAACTATTAAGTTAACTACGCTTACAGAAGCGTCATTAACCAACTCTCTTGATGTTCTCAAGATAGCATTTAGTCTATGTGCAGTAAGTTGGACATTGCCAAATTGTGCTGTAGTAGTAGACATACTTTGGTTTTCAGTTCCCCAAAATACCTGTACTTCAGATGTTACTTTTGGTAATTCTAAAGTGTCTCTACTCATAGGGAATACTCTTGCTCTACTTCTTATCGCAGTAGGTCTTTTATTAAGATCTCTTACAACTTCAGCTCTGAATTCAGTAGGTACTAAATAACCACCATCAGCGTCAGTTCCTTCAGCCAAAGCCTTGATTTGAGTCTCATCCTTTTTTGCAACAGCAACAAAGAATTTAACAATCTTTTCTTCTTTTGAAAGTTCCTTCCCTTCAGTAGTATTATCACCTGCACCCTTCATAGCTTTCTGCTTTTGAGATGAATTAGCCCCAGCTTCCTTATTAATTTCAGCCATTGCTTTCGCAAAGCTATCAACTAACTTGTTAGCTAGTTTATCAACTGCTTCATCAGAGTTTTCTTTTTCGATTGCTTTTACAGCGTCATCAAATAAGGCTTTCTCTTTTTCATCCGCAGGTTTGTAACTAGGATCTTTTCTTAGACTTTCGAGTAGTTTTTCCCAGACATTCATTATTTGTCACCCCCTTTTTTTAGATTTTTTAGTGCAATCTCAATCGCTTTATCTACAAGGATGAGTGAATCCCTTAGGACTTCGGCATCCGTTCGCCTATTAAGAGCACTAATTGGTTTTTTGGAAGGATTACTGTCCCCCCTATTACCCACTGCGGAGTTCCCGACGGGAGTAAAGTTTTTAAATTGATTGGTCAAGTCATCGACATCCTTTTGTAGCTTGTCAATTTTAGCCTGTTCATCTTCTTTTTTAGCCTTAGGTTTTTTATAAAATTTATCTATTAAAGCAGTAGCTTCCTCATCTACTTTGTAGCCTTTGCTTTTAGCTAAAGCATATACATCTGACATCTCTCTCATAACTCTAGCGTCAGGGTTTGCAGGTACATTTACAGCTGATATTTCAAGTAACTCTTGTTTGCTAAAAATATAACCATTGTCACCCTGTACATACTCAACTGCTTTAAAACCTACACTAAAAGTATTTAATATATTTTTCTCATATTTTTTATATAAAAGCCTTGCAAACTCATCATCCATATCAAATACAGGGATGAAAGTTAGCTTGTCGCCATCTATTTTTATGTCTTTGATTGTTCCTATAGCTGGTGAGTATGGATTGTGTCCCCAAAGCATTACAGGGTTCTTTTTGAAGTTTTTAAGATCCCACCCCTCAACTTTGATTATATCTCCGTCTCGGTCAGTTGTGCTTGTAGAAGCAATGGAAACTTGAAGCTCGCCGTCCTGAGCTTTTTCGACATATCCTTTTATGTATCTTTTCATTTTTTTAGCCATAGTTTTAAAGTATAAATTTATTATGACACCAACTAGGCAATTACACAAATAACTAGTTAGGTATGGTTACTTCTAAGTTAAAGAATTTTATATAAAATTCTAAACAAGCTCGGAAGTTTGCAACCTCAGGATCCATTCTCGCATCCTCTATAAGCTGTCTTGCTCTAGCAGGTATAAACTCGCTTTTAACTAGGGTATCAGAGTCCTTAGTGTTTTGTATAGCACTTTTATTGTTTTTCATTTTTGTAGGATCTGTTGCTACTAAGTATATATTCTCAGCACCCAGCTTTCCTAAAGCCTCCGTTCTATGAGCCCCATCTAATATAGTATATTTACCCTCCTCGACAGTGTCCCTTATAGCGAGCATTGGAGGGAATTTTGCTCCATTCTTCATATCCTGTACATAGCGATCTACTGAAGCCCCGTCCTGCCATGAGTGTACTACAACATCATCTTTTAGGTTTAATAATCTGACTTCCCAGTTAAACTCATCGATCATACCACCAGCCCAGTCTATATTTCTGGTAAATACCTCACCTGCTTTAGTATTACGCTCATCCTGAGTTACTCCTGACAAACCATCAAAGTCAAAGGCATCATATACTCTCTGAGAGTTTTTAAAGCTACTAGGAGTCTGCTCATCATCTGTTGTAACAGGGAGTAGTGTACATCTACAGTTAGGATGTAGGGGAGGAGCGTTAACATCCCATGCACCAAATTTTAAAATACCTCCGTTTAGACCCTTGTAAGAGCTACCGCTTTTATAATAGTCATCATCGAGATCAATTATTTTACCATCCTGCGGAGCACACCACTCGCAAACTCGCTCATCTCTAGAGGTTAGCCATTCCTTTTTAACAACTACATTTGACTGTTTGTAAGCCTCCTCAGTTGCAAAATTAGAAGCCCTTATAGTCTCTGTTCTAGCTATTCGCTCTGCTCGATACTGAGTAGCCTCTTTGTACACCTTTCTAACCCTGTCGGCTAATGCATCTGACCCTTCGCCAAGTCGCTCACCTACAGTAAGCTCCCTAATAATCTGCTTCTTGGTTTCATCATTTATAGACCTGATAAAAGTACCACCGCTACCTTCTAAATAGTTTACAACCCTCTGTATATTTTCAGTAAAGTCTCTGTCTACACCTAAAAAGTCCATTGTAGACTTACCAGTTTCTTTTATTAAGTCCTGTAATATAGGTACAAGTATGTCCGCAAACAGCTTACTTTCGGTCTCACTATCAAATATAATGTCGCCCACCCCTTTAGTATTAGACTTACCTGTGTCGCTTTTCTTTAATCTGGATAGTACTTCAGCCTCCTGTTTAACAAATAAACGGCGTAATTTGTATTTAAAAAGCCTCTCATAAGGGGATTGTCGCTCTATAAACTGCTTCCAGTAAGCTTCTTTAAACTCACCATTATACTCAAAACCAGCTATTTTATACTTTTTTTTTACCTCTTTTTTAGTCTCCTCAACTGCTTTCGCAAAGCTGTCTTGTGCCTCTTCGGTACTAAGGTCAAAGTCAGGGATCTTAGTCATAGTTTTTAGTACAGCCTTCATAGTATCTTTATCCTTTGTACTAAGACTATCTATAACCCTCTTTTTTATTTTTTCAGTTATAGCCTCTTTTATTGGTCTAGGAGGAGGTGTTAAGTGCATTTTTCTTTTAATCATAGATTTCTCATCATCAGTACTATCGCTAGTAGTATCGCCACTACTATCATCTGCTGGATCCTCAGGGTTTTCATCATAGCTTGAGTCTATTGGGATTAAGTTAAATGGTATCAAAGGACTCTCGGCTCGGTCATCTTCTATAGGATCAAGACCTTCTTTTTCCCTTACCTCATTTACAGATAGCCAGTGATTTTGAATACCTGACTCATAATATCTCAGGTTCTGTGCTGTGTCAGCTGGGTATGGAGGCTCATAATCTAAAAATAAATCATCACCAAACTTAAGCACTAAAAACATATTTAAAAAGCTAACTATGTCCCTCATCAAAGGATCTATAACAAACTCTTGAAATACTGCTCGAGCTTCTTTTGCATTTGCCCTGTTTACATCATCCGTAATACCGATAATGGTCTTAGGTACTTGAAATATAGAAAGGATATCATCCCTACTCATTGTTTTTAGGGTAGCAAAATCCATATCCTTTTGATTGTGCGTCATATCTTGCCACTTTAAACCGCCCTCTAAAATAGCAGTCTTAAAAGCGTTCTCTCTACCTTGATATTTGTTAGTCCACTGTTCCTCAAGCCTTCGGCGTGTATCTTCTTTAAGGTTTGTTTCAGTAGTTAATATACCGCTAGGTCTAGCTGAATTATAAAAAAACCTTCTATTAAAGTCAGTTGCAAAGTCATAAGAGTCTATCTCGGAGGCACCAGCCTTTACTAGGGATAAGCCTCTGTAAGGGTTAGTTGGATTAAATGTTTTAAAATATAAAATATCCTCAAAAGGTATTCTAATATGGTGATCAGGATTACCCGACCCACCTTGCCTAAATATTACGCTGTCAATCATTTTCTCTTTACCTACTTTTATGTCTACCCAGTCAGGTCTAAGAGACCACATTTCAGTAGGGGATCCTGTATTGTCATCAGGTAGTACCCAAAAGAAAGCCTCCCCTGATAAATCCTTGTAAGCCTGTATATTTTCAAAAAACATTGATTGAGTTGAGTACTCATTAGGTTTTGCGATAAGGTTTAATAAGGCGTGTTCTGTAACCTCAGTCCAATCAGTACCTTTCCTGCGGTATAGATGAAGCTTTATATTACCAACCTCTCGAGACCTGGCAGACACACACCTCATAACATAGTGTTTATAGGCATCTAGATAGTCAGAAGATTTCCTTGCAGGAGGTTCAGGCATATCAATAATAAAGTCAGGTCTGTATATAGGAGCTTTATTGCTTAGTTTTTTCTCGATGTCTTTTCCTATATCCGATGACTTTGCTTCTTCCTGGTTTAAACCGAAGATGTTTGCGATGTTATCTATTAAGCTCATATTTTTTAAATAATGTTTATTTCGGGTTCAGGTTTTTCCTGTTCCTTAGCAAAAGCATACTCCGCTAGAGCCCAGCTGTCAGGATAGTCATCATGTGCATTCGGATCATCGGGATGATGTACCGATAACAAACCACCCTTGTACTCTCTTTGTAGTGCTATTACCTGTTTTAAAAATTCCTGATACTCCCTACTACTTTCAAGTATCGCACTCTTAGGAAGTCTGGTCAATTTATTATCTATCTGCACCTTGAGGGTTTTATACATCTTATCCTTTTCGGGCAGGCTAAAGCGGATCCTGTGTAATCCATTCTCTTCGCAATCAAACTCTGTATTACGCTCAAACATATCAGGCATAAAATCACCTTGTCCTGTTGAGTCAATGGCTATTGCCCTAACCTTAAAACCACCCGAATATTTAATGTAGCTATTATTATCTCTTATTATTTGTTTTTTCTCATCTCGCTGTACTCCGAGTATTAACTGCTCTAGCATATAAAACTGGTCTTGGTAGTTTTCACCCCTGATCTGTAACCAAAATAGTAACTCCTTTAGCTTCCTCTTTTCATTCCATCTAAGTACTGTTGCTACAGTAGAGTCAGGATGTTTAGCTGTATCAATACCCACATAGTGCCAGCTTTTACGCTCACTGTTAATAAGAGATACTTCGGGATCCATAAGAGCCTCCATTTTAGCTTTGGTAATAAACTGACCTGTACCAAGTATCCAAAGCAGTCTGTAGGGAGCCTTAAACTCATCACTATCTTCTCCGAGTCGCTCCTTCTCTCCAACCACAAAGCTTTCATACTTTAACAACTCCTCATCGCCTGTAAGCTCATATAACTCTCGGCGTTGTTTAATAATAAGCTCATAAGGGTACTCATAACTCCTCTTAGCAGGATCATTTAAGCCGTTATAAAAATAGCAAATCTGAGTGCCTGCAGTACCAATAAATATTCTTGGAGCATTGGTAGAAGCACCCATAGGAAATACAGAGGTCTTCATTTTACGCTCTCGCTTTCCTGTAAGTAGGTGAGCCTCCTCAAATATTAATATATCCAGCGTCTTTGATTCAGGATTGGATGTTTCTGTAATAGGAAATACAACACACTGAGCAATAACTTTGTCCTCTGCCGATCTAGTTGTAGAGCTTAGCGTTATGGTATTAGCGTTATACTCATCAAACTCTAGACCATAGTCAAACTTAACAACTACTAGAGCCTCTTTAAGCCTGTCAAAGTCCGTTTTAGCCTGCTCCTTTTGCGGAGCAAATATACCAGCTCTAAGCCTTCTGCCTGTAATATCCTTAAAATAGACCATCAAAAAGCACATTGTAAGTACAGTTACAGTAGTTTTACCCGATTGCCTTGAAAATTCTATAAATATCTCTTCAGCAGACTTACCCTTAGGAGGACTGACTACAGCGTGTATTATATTGTTTGAGACTTCTTTTTGTGCAGGTATAAGGTAGCCTTTAAACCCCTCAGTATTCTTACTAAAGTATTTTACAAAAAACCAGTCTCTTAAAGCATATATAGCAGGGAGTGACCCCTCGCCTTTAAATAATAGGTTTGTCATACCTATATTTTACTGTTTCTCTTCACTTTTTGCAGGTTTTTGATCTTTATCCTGCACCTCTTTAACTTCAGGGAGTGCCTTAGTGTTGTGATAAGTAGATAAAAACTGGTTTAGTGTCTCCTCAGCTAATCCGCCCTTTTGTGTTATCTCACCTAAGTTTCTGGTAAATATGCCTGCATCGAATAGCTTATCAAAAACTTCTTTTTGAGTAACAATGATGGTTCTCGCTGCATTTATTTTTTCATGTGCTTTGGTATCCTTGCTCTGGATTATTTTCCACATCTCTAGTACCACCTCATTGCCTTTGTTTACAAAGTCGGTCAGAAACTTCTGCAAAGTAGCCCTGTCAGTTTCTTTTTCCATTCGGATTTGGATTTTTTTCATCCTTTTATAGATGAAGTCCTTATCCATATTCATAGCCTCAGCAATATCCATACCTGAAACCGCAGGGTTTCTAACAATAGCAGACCTAATCTGTGCGTCTATTGACCTGATTTTTTCCTTTGAGTATCTTGGCATTGTAATCCCCCTTATTCCCCTTTATTACTTAAAAAGTTAGTGTATCTTTTACGGATCACATCACAGTATTTTGGATCAAGCTCCATAGTAAAACAAGTGCGTTTCATTTGCTCGCAGGCTATAAGGGTAGACCCCGACCCACCAAATAAATCCAATACTACATCATCACCTTTTGTGCTGTTAGATAAAGACCTCGCTATTAACCTAATAGGCTTCATAGTTGGATGGTCTTTTGACACAGTAGGTCTCGAAACATCCCACACAGTTGTTTGCTTTCTGTTTCCATACCACTTATGAGCACCACCAGCTAACCAGCCATATAAAATAGGCTCATGCTTCCAATGGTAATCTTGCCTTCCCATAACCAATATATCTTTATTCCAAATAATACATTGCTTTAAATCAAACCCAGCCTCTTGAAAAGCTTTTCTAAAGTTTAAACCCTCGCTATCAGCGTGACAGATGTAAGCTACACCACCTGTTTTGAGATGCCTTGCCATATTTTGAAATGATGCAAATAAAAAGTTATAAAATGCTGTGTCATCCTCAAACTTGTCATTGTCTATTTTTAAAGCGTCCTTAGTCTTTCCTGTGTAATCAACATTATAGGGAGGATCTGTAAATACCATGTCGGCTTTTACATCACCCATTAGTGTTTTAACATGCTCAGGGTTTGTAGCATCACCACACATAACCCTGTGTCGACCCAGCTGGTAAACCTCACCAAGTACTGACTCAGTGTTATTTTCATCAACTTCGGGAGTTTCATCCTCCTCCATGTCATCGGGAGCAAACCTTGAAAGGAATATATTTATATCTAAACCCTCGCCCAAGTCCAGCTTATAATCTTCTAAGGGTAGGTCTAATTGATTTTTAGTAAGTAACTCAGCTAGTGCGTCCTCTTCATAGTAGCCAGCCTTATCATTGTCAGATAAAGCATACTCAACCTCTTCAGCTTCGGTCTTAGGGTTAACAATAGAAACCCAAACTTCAGAAATACCAAGCTCCCTGTATGCCCTAATTCTCATATTTCCACCGAGCACCTTACCTTCGGGAGTACATATAACAGGTTTATATTGACCCAGCTTCTGTATCTGTCTCTTTAGTCTCTCGAAGTCCTCCTGCTTTATCCCTCTCGGGTTTTTGTCCCAATTGTGAAGTTCCGAGATATTTCGGTAAACTTTGGCGTTCGAGTTTGTATCTGTATCTTTCATAATAGCATTTAGGACATAAGTCCTCTGTAAACTTTGTAATTATTGCAAGGTTATTATAACAACCCTCGCACCTTCTGTTAGTAACAAGCTTTGGAGCACTAAGCCACTCTTCATAAGTCATTTTTTAAATAACACATAGACAGTAGCCAGCCACTTCAGTCCGAACAACCAAATGTAATCTGCGAAGTGACCTGTGAGGATCTGTATAACTAGAAATATGTCTATACCGATCACCACTATCCAAAATATAAATAATTTGTTACTCATAAGTATATCCTTACTATATCACTATACACTCCCCTACTCCGAAGGGTATATACCCCTATTTTTTAAACAATGGCGTAGTTACGCCAAATAACCCCACCTCACTAAATTAAGCCAGTAGAGTAGGGGAGACCCCTACTTGTCATAGTAATTAGGCTTTTTTGCTACTGTGTAGGGATTTAATCAAATCTAAGTAATCTATAGCAGATAATTGCACATCATAAGCTTTTCGAGTACTCTCACCGTATTTTGCGACCTCTTTTTGCCTCTCCTCAGCAGACATAAGCCTTTCAATATCTTCAGCATTCTTTGCAACTGGCATATTTAGTAATCTAGCCGATACTGTTTTGTTGTTGCTTTTAAAACTAAATTTATAGTTAGATGTAGGAGCATCGGGTAAAAGTACAAAGTCATGCTTTATTATCTCACTATTTACAGTCTCATTATCATATTTGACAAACTTACTTTTATAAAAGCCCGACTCTATCAAAGGTGAGTCAGATATTACAGTAAGCTCTAAATCAAAGTATTTAAGCGTTTCTATAGCCTGAGGCAATACCACCTGAGCGTTACCGCTGTAACCAAAGTAAACACAGCTTTTAGATTTTCCTGTGTGCTCTTTTTTAGGATTGCTGTAAAAATCTAAGTCCATCCTGTCGGGTATTACATATACAGGTATGTCTACAAACTTAATCAAAGCTTCCCTTAATGCGTCTGTTGAAACAGTAAATGCATCAACCATAGAAGCTACCTCTACAATAGGTCTGGAGTCTAGCCAGTCAGGATCGCATAAATCAAATATTTTAATGCCGTTGTAAGCTTTCATGTGGTCTTTGTAGTAAGCCTTTTGATATATGACAGCATCATAATTTTTACCAATTAAAAACTCCTCAGCTTCTTTTAAGTACTTAATTATCCAATCACCTCTAATTCTAGATGACCCGACAGATCCAACTTTACGCCTCTCGAATTTTTCCATTGTTAATATCCCTATATTCATAATATGACCTCCACAAAATAACCTATATGGTTTAATTTATAACTGTCACCTTGTTGCAATCTGACCTTGCTCATTCTTAAACCTTCCTCAGCATAGAAATTGGCAAGCTCTATCGCACCCTCTGTTGCAACTCTAGGTGTTATCTTAATATCTTTTACACTAGGAGCAAGGCTAGGTATTACTCGCTCAAACCACTCATCTGTGTATCTTAGATAGTCCCAATTATCATGAATAGGGTTTATAAATGGAGTTGAAATAAAAAGCCTCTCTTTAGTTAGCATAAGCAAGTTTTTAACAACCTGTACAGGGTTATAACAGTGCTCCATTACCTCAAGACAAAAAACATAGTCAAACTTTAAGTTTGTTTTAGCTTTTAAATTAAGATCAGCTATCATTGATGGATCAAGTGATGTGTCTATATCCATAGTCTCATAAGTTGCAGGTACACCTTTAACCCACTTAGTAACTTTATAAGGTGATAAATCACCTGAGCCAATATCAAGCACAGATTTACCTGTTACATCAATGTTATTCACAAACTTTACTAATTGTTGTCTTGATAATGAGCTCATTTTTTAAATATAAGTAACTTAATAAACTCTAGGATCTTAAAAGACTGGCTTTTCTTAACTATGTAATACTTTGTAATATTCTTAATCTGTAGTGTAGTAATAGTATTCTGATA
>Ga0210043_1000671_pt1 | contig 35367 bp, 42 predicted proteins | sample CryGeymet201501t_FD_183990 | JGI IMG/M metagenome (GOLD analysis project Ga0210043, IMG submission 183990) | Groundwater microbial communities from Crystal Geyser aquifers in Utah, USA - Crystal Geyser metaG 2015-01t (SPAdes) (version 2) | ecosystem: Environmental > Aquatic > Deep subsurface >... | reverse complement strand
GGCACTCAAGACCGCAGCGGTAGGCGTCGGCTTGTACCACCTGCTCGACCTGACCGCACAGAGCGTCACGTTCCTTCTCGCGGTGCTGGCGATGCTGGATGCTGTGGTGTTGTACTACTTCCACAGCCGAGCTAAATTGGTTTCCCGCCAGCCTTGATCACGTATAGCTCGAACATTGCCGGGTGCATACAGCGGTCCCCAGCCTCCCACCGTTGCCACGCGCGCAGCGTGCAGTAGATGCTTCGCGCTGCTTGCGTTTGGGTGTGGCCGCCAGCGGCCCGCGCTGCACGGACCTCCTCTGGGCTAGGGTTTGCCGCCGGGATGTCCCGGCGGCTGCGGTTTGGGTGATTGGTCATGGCAGTCATGTCGCTCTCCTCAGATCGCTTCGACGCGGCATTCGCGGATCGACTCAAACTCGTCATCGTCTAAGTCTGTCGGGTCGCACTCATACTTCAGGGTCGCGAGGAGATGATTTGCCTCCCATTGCCGCGTTTGGATGCGGCTGTCAAATGATTCAACGATGTAGACAGCGTTTTCGGCGCTGCAGTAGACGCGCTCGCCTATTTCCGGGAAACCATTGCCGGCGTCAGAAATTTTATGGGTGATAATTTTATGGGTGATGTTGCTCATTTCGTTCTCCTTGTAGCCCCCGAATCCCGAGGCGCGGGTCGTGGATTGCCTATCCACAGTTCCTAGTATACACACATTGAGCGCAATGATGATCAGACAAGTCCGCGCTCGGCCAGCGAGACGACGCCGCCATCGCCAGCGATGAAGTGGTCGAGCAGCCGGATGTCCAGAAGGTTGAGGGCGTCGCGAAGCCGGCGCGTGATCGCGAGGTCAGCTTGCGAAGGCTCAGGGCTGCCCGAAGGGTGGTTGTGAGTCACGATGACAGCGGCCGCGCCGGCCATCAAAGCGCGTTCAACCACTATGCGCGGGTGAACGTGCGCTGCATCAATGGTGCCGCTGAAAAGAACCTCATAGGACAAAACGCGGTGCCGGGTGTCAAGGAACAAGCAAGCGAAATGCTCGCGGGTCTGTCCGTGCTGCTGGACCTGAAGAAAGCGGCGCGTCTGATCTGGCGAAGTCAGGGCGCTACCTTTTTGCCGCAAGCGGGATTCGATGATCTTTTGCGCCTGTTCGATGATGGCGTTTTCGCGATCAGTCTCGATCGAAAGCGCTTCGGCCATGTATTCGGCCTCATCTTCCGACCGAACAGAGCCCGTATCGGGGAGCAAGGCCGCCTCAAATTCTTCATCGGTGAGCGAATCGCACCAGAAGCCGCCACTGGCCTTTTCGTTGGTCGGGTGAATCGGCCAGACGATCGGCAAATCGCTGCACGGCGCAACTTCGTCGTCAACGATGACTTTTCCTTTCTTGACAAGCGACGAAAGAACGCCGCCGATTGATCGGCGATTAATCTCAAGCTCATCGCACAAGTCGCGGCCGTCCATTGCGGCGCCGTTCATCGAAGCGGTTGCGAGGCAATTGTAGACGCGGGTTTCGAGGGTTGTGTAGTTCATCGGCGGATTTCCGTTTCGTTGAAGGTATGGCCATAATAGCGCAACTTCTGCGCCCTGTCAAGAGAGGATGCGAATTTTTTTTTTGGGCGGTAGAATGCGCAGGAAACGAGGGTTCCCGATGTTTTCGCGCCAGATTCAAAAATTCGCCCGGAAATCCAAAGAAATGACCGAAGCCGTGGCCCGGCAGTCAGTGCAGGACGTGGTAGAGCGGGCAGAATTGACGGCAGCGCAGGGCGGGGCTATGCGCGTCGATACCGGCTTTCTCCGAGCTTCAGGCGGCGCAGCGCTCGGCGGATTCCCGCGCGGCCCATCATCAAACCCCGGCGGCCGGCAATTTTCCGGCAGCGGGGAAGCCGGCACCGGCATTCCGCTTGCCGTGGCGCTGGCTCAATGGGACTTCGAAGCGAAACTGGCCTATGGATGGTCGGCAAGCTATGCCCGGCCGCGCGAGGCTCGTGACGGGTTCATGAGATTGGCCGTCCAGAACTGGGAGCGCATCGTAGAATCCAATGTTCGGGCGGCGAAGGCTGCGATTCGATGAGCAGCGCGATCAAGCTGCCGCGCCGTAGATCGATTGCGATCGTGGCAGACGGCCCGAGCGCGGCAATGCTCAGAACGATCACTCTGCCGCAAGAAATTTATTGCATCGGCATCAATCACGCCTCGATCTGGCTGCCGCGATGCGACGCGTATATGACCGCGTGCGCAGACCATCGGCAAAGATGGGTCATGAATAACCAGCGGCAAGGCGTTCGATACTTCGCTGCCGTTTCGATGGAGTATGGATCGAGAATCGCGAAAGAGCCCGGCAAGTCCCCGCGCGAAAAGAACGTTACATTCTTTCGCGAATTCTCGGGCAGCATGTCGGATGATCCGAGATATTGCTCGGTCGGCATCGAAGGCTACCCGAGGAACAGCGTGTATGCCGGCCTGAATCTTGCGCTTCACCTCAAGGCTGAGCGCGTCGCGATTTTTGGCCTTGATTGCTCTGCGCGGCCGCGCGTATCCGGCGGCATTGCTGGCGACATGAAACATTTGCCGGCCCTGTTCGAGCGCTACGACGGGTCGGCGAAAGTTATCAATGCTTCGCCGGGCTCTCCCGTTTCGGCGTTTCCAATTTGCTCACCATCCGAGGCAATTGCATGGCTGCTTTGATCGACCCGATGCTCCCTACTCTCAAGAGAAATCATGATCTGCATCACCTTCACGGGATGCTCAGCATGATGGAGCGGGCCGGATGCAAGTTCCGAACGGCTATCGATGGCGGCGCGCATCGAGGAATCTGGACTCGCCAGCTTGCGATGCGTTTCCGCACCGTTTACGCATTCGAGCCACGGCGCGAGCATTTCCGGCATCTTCCGCACCGAACTGCTTTCTGCTTCGGGTTGGCGTTGTGGGACGAAGTAGCGCAATGGTCAATGGTTCCGGGCACCGAAAACGACGGGCAATGGCGAATCGGTGAGCGGGACGATTCTTCGATCGACAGCGTGGCATCTACCACGATCGATATTGCTGGCCTGATCAATGTTGACTTCATCAAACTGGATGTTGAAGGCGCCGAACTTTTCGCGGCGCGCGGGGCCAGAGAAACGATCGAGCGATGTCGGCCGTGGGTCATGATCGAACTGAACGGGCTGGACCAAAAGAATTTCGGCGTTGAGCGTGACGCGGCCGCGCATTTTCTTCGGTCGCTCGGAATGAGGGAGCATGGAAGATGGAACAAGGATTTCCTATTCGGCTGGTGACGGCCTATCGCGAGTCGGACAAATTCGACGAGGAATACATCGGCAGATTGGCGCATGGATTTTATGCTCACAATGAAGCCGAAGAAGAATCCATGCGCGTGGTTGAGGATGAGCGATGGCCCGGCTGGTGGTGCAAAATGGCAGCGCTCGAGTTCATCATGAACGAAGGCCGGCCGGCGTATCTCGCCGATCTTGATACCATCATCATCGGCCCGCTTCCGAAGGCGTCGCGCTTCACGGTTCTACATGATTTTTACAGTCAGCGGCAGATTGTTCAATCCGGCTTCATGTTCGTCACGCCAAAGGCCGCCGCCGCGATCTGGTCAAGATGGATCGCTGACCCGGATCGATGGATGCGGGAATATCGCGGTGACGGGGAATTCATCCGCGATTGCTGCTTGCATATCGAGCATGACTTCTGGCGTGAAGTAGCGCCGGGCTCTGTGGTCAGCTTCAAGATTCACTGCCAGCACATGAGCCCCGAATCAGCAAGCGTCATCTGCTACCACGGGGAACCTTCTCCGCGTGAGACCGGTTGGGCTTTCAGAAATGCCCGGCTATGGTCTCGAAGCCGCTACCCTGATCAATACTTGTCGCCATGAAGCGAATAACCATCGCGGCTTCCGGCCCGTCGCTCACGCTGGCCGACTGCATGAACGCATCAAGGCTCGGGCCGCTTCTTGCCGTGAACTGCGCTGCATTCATGGCGCCGTTTGCCGATGCCATCTACGCGGGCGATGAAACTTGGTGGAAGGTCTACGCGCCGTTCCTCGGCTGGTCATCGATTCCGCGCTACACCGTCGCGACCAACGGCACCAAGCACGGCGTTTCGGTGGTTCCGCGCGGGAAGATAGGCGAAGGCATCAGCGGCAACAATTCCGGCGTTCAGGCGATAACGCTTGCGCTGCTGTGGCGATACGATGAAATCGTCCTGATCGGGTTTGATTGCGGCTGGCCGGCGCGGGGCCGCGAACACTTCCACGGCGCGCACCATGAAAGGCTCGCCGATGGAACGCCGGGATGCGCAAACCCGCGACAGGCCGACGCGTGGCTTGCAGATCATGCGAGGATCGCGGACAATTGCGGTCAGAGAATCATTAACGCGTCACGGCAAACCGCGCTTACCTGCTACCGGCGGGCAACGCTTGAGGGCATCGCAAATGGGCGTGCAGACCGACATTCTGACCAGCGCACTTGATCGAGCGGCGGCGCTTTCTTCGTCGCCGCCGATCGCGTGGCCGAATGTTCAGTTCCAGCCGCCGGCGACCGGGCTGTGGCTTGAAGCAAAACTATTCCCGAACGAAACAGGGGAGCGGTTTTGGCAATCTGAAGCGCCGGCAGAATATATGGGATTTTTGCAAATTCTGGTATGCTTCCGGCCTAATACCGGAATTGTCGCGCCGACGCAGCAAGCCGACGCAATCGCCGATCATTTTGCGAAAGGCGTAAATCTTGGCCCGGTTCATGTTCGCGGCCGCGCATCAGTAGCGCCGGCGGTGATTGAAGAAGGGTTCGGGTATATTCCGGTGACCGTGCAATATCGCGGTCTTGCCTGATCGCTTTGGCGAAAGGATGGCTTCGGCCAACAGGCGCAACTTTTACGCTATCAAAGGAGTTTGAGTAATGTCCGAAACCAACCTGAATGGCAGCATTGCAATTGCCGCCGAATCCGACGGCACAACCCCGGACCCGCAGAACACGGATCTTTCCGGCTCGGCCTTCGCTGCGCTGAATTTCGTCGATATCCCGAACTTGGGCAATCTCGGCGATACCGGCGTATCGCAGACGGCCAACAGCTATGACACATGGGACCAGCCGCTGGTCGTGCAGCAGAAGGGCACCGCAACCGGAAACAGTTCCGAAATTCGCGTTCTGGACGTTACGAGCAACGGCCTGACCGCGCTCAAGGCTGCCGCCGCGATCACGAACCAGAACAACTACGCTTTCAGAGTTACCTACGGAAGCGGAGACGTGGAATATCTGCGCGGCATCGTCCACAGCAAAACGCTTCCGAAGGGCGGCCCGAACGCGTTCCGCGAATTCGTTTGCACGCTGACCCTGAACCAAGAGCCGTTTCAGGCGTAATCATATCGCCTGAAGTCGCTTCCGCACTTGTGGCCCGCCTTGCGCGGGCCTTTCTACCGCAGAAAGAGGAATGAAGCATGGATACGTCGAAGCTTTCAAATTTCACCATGAGTCTGCCGCCGCGCGATGTCAAAATCGTGGATGCGCGCGGGGAGAAGATCGGTCTTACGATCACCATCGTTTCCGACACCGACCAGCGATACATTAAGGTTCGCGACAAGGTTCAGCAGCGCATGAATTCGACCAGGTTGCGCGGCCGCATCGTCAAGCCAGCCGAGCACGAAGAACTCGAACGCGAACTCGCGGCCGCCCGCATTTCTGGCATCAAGGTTTCCGAGCCTTTCAAAAGCGCAATCGGCGAAATCGCTTTCAACAAAGCAAACGCGATCGCGCTGCTCTATGAGCATGGCGAATTCAGCGCATCGGTGCGCAAGCAGGTTGATGAAGCCGCGCGATCGATGGCCGATGATTTTTTGACCGATTGATCGCCTGTCGTCAAGCCGTTTGGTCCGGCGTGTACTTTCACACGCCGGACTCAAAAGGCAAGACGATGGCCGATCTATACCGAGGATATGGCTTCGAGTTTGAAATACCGGAGCCTCCTGACTTCGAATGCGAAAGGCTGATTTCAACATTCAAGGCGCTATCAGAGAGAAGGCGGGAAGGGTACGGCAGCACCATGCCGCTGTCATTTCCAGAAATCGAATCCTACTGTAGACTGTATCGCGTGGAAATGAGCTCTGTTTTTGTCGATTGGCTACTCGACCTTGACAGAACGTTCATTGATGCAAGCGAGGACGTTCGGACTGAACACAAAGCGCGCGAGGGCTGACCGTGGAAGAACTGGCAAAGCTTGGTCTTGAGGTAGACGCCAGCGGATTCATTCGAGCGAAAAAGACGCTGGATGAATTCAGCGGCTCGGCAGCGAAGGCCGAAAGCCGTTCGGAACGATTTGGGAAAGCCGCGGCGAAAGCCGGCCGCGAGGCCGGCAAAGGTCTTGCCATTGCCGGCGCTGCATTGACCGCTATCACGGCAAACTCGATCCGGCTTGCTACCACGTTTGAATCGTCGCTGACTCAGATCAATACTCTGGTAGGAGTCAGCCGGGACCAGATCGATCAGTACCGCGAAGGAATTCTGAGCTTGGCGCCGGCCGTTGGCCGCGGGCCGGATGAACTGGCGCGCGCCATGTTCGCGATCACGTCGGCCGGCGCGCGCGGTTCCGAAGCAATGGATATTCTTGAGGCATCCAGCCGAGCGGCCGCAATCGGTCTAGGCGATACGCGGGACATTGCGCTTGCCGCCGGCGCTGCCGTCACGGCATACGGTTCTGAAACGCTATCGGCCGCTCAGGCGGTCGAAATCATGGTAGGCACCATCGAGCAGGGCAACCTTGAGGCGAGCCAGCTTGCCGGCGTTCTCGGGCGCGTCCTCGGCCTTGCTGCTCAGGCCGGGGTAAGCTTCCAAGACGCGGGCGCATTCATCGCCGCATTCACGCGGCAAGGCGTCGATGCGGCGCAAGCGGTCACCGGGCTTCGCGGCGCGCTGACAATCCTTGTTCGTGAACCGACCGCGCAGGCGGTGGAAGCCTTCGAGCGCATGGGAATGACCGTCGAGGGCTTCAGGCGGCAGGTTCGCGACGAGGGCTTCATCGAGGCATTCCAGCAGCTTGCCGATCGAGCGGCCGAAGCCGGGATCGAAATGGGGCAGATCATCCCCGAGGTCGAAGCGCTTTCCGGTGTCATGGCCGTATTCGCCTCGCGGGGCGAGAAGGCATCGAGCATCGCCGATTCGGTCGGCCGAGCGGTCGGCACGATGGGCGATCGGTTCGACGAGGCCGTGAAGAATGATCCGGCGCTTGCGTTCGCGATGATTAACGCAGAATTCCAGACGATGCAGACCCGGCTTGGCGTTGAACTACTGCCGGCGCTCATGACGCTGGTCCAGACGCTTAGGAGCGCCGAGGACGGAGCCGGGCCGCTTCGCGATGCGCTCATCGGCGTGGCGCGAGTCATCTTGACGCTGGCAGAGTACGGCACGCTGGCCTCCGGGATGTTCGTGGAGCTCGGACTGCGCATGGGTCAGGTGCTCGCGATCGGCGAAAAGATCGGCCAGGTGTCGGGCGAGGAATTTGGGCTTTCGTCCCTGCTCGTCCCATTCAAGGCCATAGTAGACACCGTCCAAACCGTGAACCGCGTTATGGACGAGAGCGGGGAAATCAACCAAGCCGTTCGCGATGACATCCGCGAGACGCGGGAGGTATACCAGCAACTGGCAGCAAGCTTCGCGGAATCGGCAAAAGAACTCGGCAAGCTTTCCAGCGGGCAGAAGGAACAGGCGCAAGGCTTGGGCGTAATCGCTTCGGCGCTACAGTTTGCCGGCGACGCATATGCAAGAGCCGGGCAACTCAGCAGAGCGCTTAATGAGTCGCTGTCGGAAACGCCGGCGGCAGCGGTCAAGACGGCCGAAGAACTTCGCGAAGCTGCCGCCGCGTCGCAGCGATGGGCTGATCGGCTTGCGGACCTGCATTCCGAATTGTCAGGCGCGATTCCGTCTGCGCTGAGAACCTATCAGTCGGCAGTTCAGGAAATCGCGCTGGCGCATCAGGCTGGCGAAATGGATTACCAGACCACGATTGCGCTGCTCGATGCCGAGGCCCGCGCGTTCCAGCGGACGGCCGCCGCCATTCGCGACGATTACATCGCGGCGATCAGGGAAATTTCCGGCCTTGATGTCACCAACCTTTTCGGCCAGATGTTCGGCGGTGGCGAATCTTCCGGCGGCAACCCGTTCGCGGCCGCGCTGTCGCAGATCGGCGAAGGGTTCGCGCAGTCGGTGTTCAACGGGCAGGACATCGCGCGATCTCTATCGTCCGCGTTCACCGGCACCGGTGGCCGCATCCTCGGGCGCGCTGCCGATACTTTCTTCGCGGACGCAACCGAACACGGGCTGACCAAAGCATTTCAGAACAGCAGGACGCAAGAGGGCATGGCCGGCGGCTTCGCGCTCGCCATCGGTCAGGCGCTTGAGGGCAATTACGTTCAGGCCGGATTCACCGCTGCGGGCACCGCCATCGCCGGCCCGATCGGGGGGATGATCGGGAGCATGATCGGCGGCATTGTCGAAGGACTGCTTAAGAGCAAGCCGAAGTTCCAGATTCGCGGCGAATTTTCTAGCATCGCGATCGACGAAGGCACGGACAGGCTGATCGAAACTGCGCTCGGTACGGTCGAATTCGCGTTCAGGGGCATCGAAGGCGGCATCAAGTCGCAGGTGATCGCAGCCATTACCGAGGTCGATTCGAACGTCGCCGCGTTCGTGCGGGACGAACTGCTGCTTGATTCGATCGAGCGCGCGCTTGAGGAATGGGGGGCCAGCAGCCGCGCGTTCGGCGATGACTTCGAAGCAATGGTCCGCGATCGCTTGCGAGCCATCGCTGATACATTCCCGGAAATCATCGCGGATTTCGTCAACGGAGCGCAGACTGCCGAAGGGATGCTCGAAAACCTGTATTCCGCGATGGCAATCAACCGGGCGCTGATTCGCGGTATCTCGCTCGGGCTGGCGATGCCGGAAAGCGGCGCTCTCCCCGGCCCGGCGCTGCCCGGCCCGTCGTTGCCGCCGCCCGGCATCAACCCGCCAGTCTCGCCGCCGATCGACCCTGGCATCGACCCGCCGCAGATTCCGCGCGTCGAGCAGTCGGCTGGTGCTTTCATGGCAATCCTGAACGAAGTCGGCGAAGGGTTCGATGCCGCGATTGTGGCTACCGAAGGACTGCACCCTCAGCTTGCTCAAACGGTCGAGGCGCTGCTTGAGGTGCGCATTGGCACCGAACCCTTGATCGACACTTTCAATCGGATGGTGCGCGTACTGGATACGCTGGACGGGGCGGCCGCGTTGATGGGCGCGCGTTTCGGCGAAACTCGCGAGGACATGATTCGATTCGGCGCTGATCTTGTGGCGCTGTTCGGTGACGACGCCGAATCGCTTGCCGCTTCGCTGGATCGGATCTTCGGGGCGATCTACACCGACGCCGAGCGCGCCGAAGCCGAAGCTGCCAGAGCATCGCAGCGCGCCGGCGAACTGCTCGCGGGGCTTTTTGCCGGCATCGACGGCATGGACTTCGACGAATCCATGTTGACGCTTGACGGATTCCGCGAGGCGTTCGAGTCGCTCATGCAATCCGGCGCGCTGACGCCGGAGCAAGTGGCGGTGCTGATCGAAGCCGGGAACGCCATCGTTTCGCTGTCCGAGGCTCAGGGCCGGCTGGTTGATGAAATCGTGGAATCAGCAAGGGACGCTGAAGGCATTGCGGAAATTCTGGCTGGAATGAAAACCGATGCGGCGCGGTCTGGATTGGAAGGCGTAGCACTGGCGCTTTTTGATCTGGATCAAAGCACGGCTGAAACGCGCGCCGAACTTGAACGCATGGGCGCGACGGCCGGCGAACTGTCGGTCTTTGAGCGTCTCGCGGCAGATGAGCGGTTGCGCGTGGTCGAAGATTTCGCGCGGCAGGCGGTAGAAGCGGAGCGGCAACGGCTCAGCGACTTGGCTTCGCTACGGGCCAACGTGCGATCGGAATTAACGCTTGGCGGCCTCAGTGATTTTTCTCGTGAAGCGGTGTCAATACAAACTGCCGGGCTGCAAATGGCCGAAGCGCTAAACGAAGCCGCAATCGCTGCCGGGTTTGAAGCTGCCGCAGCTTCAGACCTTGCGGCAGTTCATGAGCTTGTGGCGCAGCGGATGGCGGCTCTCGTCGGGCGCATGAAAGAGGCGGCGCGCAGTTTAGTAGAACAGCTATTCGGCACTGAGCTGTCACGACTGGACGACGAAATCAGGGCACTGCAAGGCGGGGCTGCAAGTGCTGGTGACGGCTTAGGGGCCCTCGGAAACACTTTGAGCGATGTTGCGGACGCGACACAGCGCGCCACCGACGATCTACGGCGCTTTGCCGATTCTTTGCTGATTGGCAACCTCAGCCCGCTGAACTCTGGCGACCGGCTCGACGAGGCCTTCCTTCAGCTGCAGGACGCCAGCGCGCGCGGCGATGCCTCGGGCGTGCAGTCGCTGGCCAACAGCGTCCTGCAGATCGGTCGCGAGCGCTTTGCATCCGGTCAAGAATTCAACGAGTTGTTCGCGGAGGTGCAGCGCATCATCCGCGGCACTACGCCGGCCAGCGAACGGCCGCAGCCGGTGACCATCGTAGGCGGTGCCGTTGCAGCATCGCCCGAGCTTGAGGCGCTGCTGGCACGGCAGGCCGAACTGCAGGCCGAACAGCAGGCGCAGCAGGACGCAGTGCTCGGCAGGCAGCTTGCGCAGATCATCGCCGACCTTTCCGGCGCCACCGGCGACAGCTTCGACTCGATCGCCGATGAACTCGGTTTTGACCTTGCTCAGCTTGGTGATGTCCTCGGATTAGATCAGTCCGGCTTGAAGTCCCTTATCGCTGGAATGGTGGATGACTCAACCGCTACGGCGAACCAGCTTTTCAGTCTAGAGCGGACGCTGTTCAATGAGCTTGTCATTCAAACAGCGAAGCTTAATGAGATCGCCGAATCAGTCCGGCCCATCGAGTTCGGAAAAGACCGCTTGACAAGTAAGCTGATCCCAGCCGAGGAAGCGGGGCGACTGGAGCGCGCCGATACGGAAGTGGCTGCCGCAGTAACGGGAACAACGAAAGCCGTGGATGAGGCCGGCGACCAAATCACGCGAGCCATTCAGTCCAGCGGAGAAGAAACCGTTGCTTTGCTGCGACGCATCGCCAACGAACTGGAGCGCACCAGCGGCACGCGCGGCAACACCAAGGTGGCCGTATGACCGCGCTCGAATTCCTTTTCGACGTCGACCTCAGCATCCCGGCTCCGCAACCGCCCGAACCGCCGCCGGCCGGCGCTGAATACCTCGTCGCCGGTGGTGACGGAAGTGAAATCGTCTGTTACTCGATTGGCGGGGATGATCTGGTCGAAGTTTCGCGGCTGGATGTGTCGCCACGTGGAAAAGTGCTGGGGCTGCAATTTAGCGAGGATCGCCGCACGCTCTGGGCGGTGACGCGCATGGACGATAACCCGTGGACGCATCACCTTTGGTCTGCTCCGTTTTCAGCGGGGCGTTTTGGGCTGCCGACAGAGCATTTGGGCATCGTGGGTTCGTTCTCATTCTCCTGGGCAGCGATATCGGTCAGCGGCACACGGCTGGCTGTATTGATAGGATCTGCTGATCTGCTGGCGCTGTACGAAACAGCATCGGGCGTGCCGGTTTTGATAGATTCAATTACTACTGCGGGCGATGCGAGGTACGTTGAGTTTTGCGGCGCGAGCGATCAATATCTGGCCTATGTCAGCGGCGGCGGCGCAACCGTCGAACTGCTGGACGCGGCTGACCTAGCGCATCTCGACAGCTACGCGGGCCTCGGGAGTAGCATCGCAGCGCAGCGGGGCACGGATACGATTTTTGCCACCAACGGGACTGACTCTCTGGACGCGCTCAGTGTTTCAGGCGGCTCGATCACGCTGCTCGACGAGGGGACGTCGACTGGATCGGGGAATCTCATTTGGATCGAAGCGCTTGGGGTTGTGTGGTCTGGTGAGCGGTTCGATTTGTGGGACGGATCAGCATGGGGAGCAGGGACGCTGACAGGCGTCGGGGTGAACAGAGTGATCGCGGCCGGGCAAACCGGGCAGCGCGTCGGCGTGGTCGCGCCTGGTCAAAACGGCGATGTTGTGCTTTTCCGCGCCGACACCCCAGAGACCGCTGCCGACACCGCAACCGGCGTGTTCAGCACCCGCGGCCGCGTCGTCGCAATCACCGGGGGCAGCGCTGCAAGCGCACTGACAGCCGCAGACCTCGCTCCGCCCGTCCTCGACGACATCACGCCCGCAGAAGGCACCGAAGCCGGCGGAACGCTTGTCGGCATCCGCGGCGCTCGATTCCGCGAAGGTGCGCGCGTGTTCTTCGGTGGCGCCGAAGCCGCTGCCGTCGCTGTGCTCAGCCAGATCAAGATCAACGCCACCAGCCCGGCCACCACAGCCGGCGCGGTCGACGTGATCGTGCGCAATCCAGACGATCAGGAAGCGACGCTAGTTGCTGGGTTCGAGTACACGGCGGCACTGGCCGTTACGAGCATCGACCCTGCAACCGGCGTTGAGGCCGGAGGAACAGAAGTCACAATCACCGGCACCGGCTTCGAGTCTGGCGCGACCGTCACCATCGGCGGCAGTGCCGCGCCTTCTGTGATAGTGGTCAATTCGACCACGATCACATGCACGACACCTTCAGGAACAGAGGGCGACGTTGATGTTGTCGTCACGAATCCAGACACCGAAAGCGCGACGTTGGTTGCTGGGTTCGAGTACACGGCGGCCGTCAGCATGACTCAGGTCGAGTTGTCTGGCTCTGGTAATTGGACCGTCCCGGCAGGTGTTTCCAGTGTTGACGTGATTCTCGTTGCGGGCGGTGGTGGTGGTGGCAGTAACCGAGGCGGCGGCGGCGGCGGTGGCGGCGTTCTGCGCGATACATCCTACGCGGTCACGCCCGGCGGTTCCGTCGCTTACTCGGTAGGCGTTGGGGGCGCCGGCGGAAACGGAGCGAATTCCAGTCCGGGCGCAAAGGGCAGCGATACAACATTCGGATCACTAACCGCCGTCGGTGGTGGCGGTGGCTGCGCACCGTCCTCGATCACAACCCGCGACGGCGGAAGCGGCGGCGGCGGTTCAATCACTGGCGACACGGCTGGCGGCACCGGCACATCAGGGCAAGGCAACAATGGTGGTGCCGCATCCGGCAGCAACTCAGGCGGCGGCGGCGGCGGCGCTGGCGCTGTTGGCCAAGACTCGCCCGGCACCGACGGCGGCAATGGCGGCGCTGGAAACGATCTGTCAGCCGTCGTTGGGGCGTCGGTTGGTGATGCTGGCGTGTTTAGCGGTGGTGGTGGCGGCGGCGGCTTTGGCTCTGGTGGCAGTCTAGGCGGCGACGGCGGAAGCGGCGGCGGCGGGCACGGGAGGTCAGAAAGTCTGAGCGGTGCAGACGGAACCGCTGGCGCTGCCGGAACCGGCGGTGGTGGTGGTGGCGGCACAAATGCTGTGCGCGCAGGCCTTGCTGGTGGTTCTGGGACAATCATTGTCAGGTATTCGCCATGACCGACGAAATTCTGAGAATCTCCAGCCGCGACCTGCTGCTCGACTCCGACGACGGCCCGCTGATTTACCGGGGCGATCTGGCCGAGCGGCAGAGCTTCCGCTTTTCGCGCCGGGTCGAGTTCTGGCCTTGGGGCAACAGCGCCGGCAGCGTGGCTTCTGGCACGCTGGAGGTGACCAACGGCGACGGGTCTTACGATCGCCTGGCCCGCTTCGACATCCGCAACCGGCGCGCGACGCTGCGGGCGCAGATCGGCGATACGCTGGTCGACGTGGCGACGTGCATTGTCGATTCGGTCTCGGCCGACGACGACCGCTCGGTGTCGTTCCGGCTGCTCGATCCGCTGGCCCGGCTCGACAAGCCGCTGCAGCCCGAGGTATTCGGCGGCGATGCCGACGATGCGGTGATCGGCCGGCCGCTGCCGACGCTGATAGGCGTGGCGCGCTCGATTCCGGCGATCTTGTGGGACGGCAATTTCGCCGGCGGGGCGTTCCGCGTCAACTACGCGACCTTGACCGGCATCGGCGCGGTGTTTGACAGCGGCGTGCAGTTGGACCCGACCGCGACGCCGCCGCAGTGGGATTGGGATACGCGCATCCAGTCGGCGGGGTTCCGGCTGGAAAATGCGACGGTCGGAAAGATCGTCTGCGATGCCAGCGCCACCGGCGACGGTCAGATTCCGGTTGATGCCACAGACCTGCTTTCTGGCCGGGGCGTGTTCGACACCGCATTTGACGGCGCTGATGACCCGTCCAGCTTGGCTACTGTGCCGGGCGATACCACAGGGATGCCCGAAGGTTGGGCACTGACCGCCACGATCAGCAGCCAGACCGATGCGACGCAGTACGCGGCCAGCTACCGCGCCGGCGGTGGTGGGCAGCCATCGCATATGCGCCTGACCACGGCCCCGCGCGTGCTGGGCAGCACCTACAACGGCAAACTGACGGCGGTGTTCGAGGACGTAGGCGGCACGCCGTTCCGGCTCCAAGCCGGCAAGCGCTACCGCTGGCGCTTCCGCTTGGTCACGACGTTCTTCGGCGGATGGGCCGGCACCGTCGGCGGCTTCTACACCGTCCGCAAGGCCCGCCTTAGCCTGCAAGCCGGCCGTGGCGATGCAGCGGCGAGTCCCGGGAATCGCATTGCATCGTGGCTGTCGTTCACGCCCGGAGCCGAGCCGGGCTTGCGGTCCGGCACCTTTACGTGCCCGACGGCGTGGGACGGCCTGCCGGTCGCAATCAATATCCGCGGTGCGGCACCGGACGGACTGGACGCACAGGGCGCAATCGCCAACATCACCGACATCGAGTTCGTCGAAGTGCCCGCGCTGGACGAAATCGACCTCCCAGGAATCACCCTGCCGAACTACGTCCGCGAGGTGCTGCGACTGTCCGGCCGGCCCGAGGACGACGCCGACCTGGACTCATTCAGCGCCATCGATGCCACGGCCGCGAGCATCGGCTACTGGACCGGCGACCAGGTGCAGGCGCTGTCGGTGCTGCGCGTGCCGATGGACTCGTTCGGCGCTGCGCTCTACACCAAGCGCGACGGCCGCATCGCCGCGACAAAGTTGGTCGACCCGGAGACGCTGCCCGCTGATTTCGTCGTCGACCCGGGCAACATGGCGAGCACCCCGCGCATCACACTGGACGGCGCGCCACGCCTGACCACCCGCGCCGAAGCGCGCCGGAACTACTACCAGTACAGCGAAGTCGAGTTGGCCGCCCTGATCGCCGACCTGCCGCTGGGCGAGCGCAGCAAATACACCAGCGCCGCCCGGCACACCGTCGCCGCAACCGTGCCCGAGACCCTGCCCGAGCAGTACAACCACGCGGTCGGTGCCGACCCGCTGCCCACCGTCTACGACGACCAGGCCGAAGCGCTCACCGAAATCCAGCGCGTGGTTGATCTGTACCAGGAGCTTCGCCTGTTCGTCGACGCCGAAATCTACGTCGACGACCTGACCGACCTGCCCGACCTGGGCGACATCGCGTTCTTTCAGTGGGATCGGTTCGACTTTTCCGAGGGGAGGAAGATGCTGGTCGTGGGCGTGACGGACGAAATCACCGGCGGCGAACGCCGCTACACCGCAACCCTGCGACTCTGGGGATAATCCATGCTGCTACCCTACGGTTCACCCATCACGTTCGCCACGACCGGCATTACCGTTTCCGGCGCTACCGCCCTGACCAGCCTGGCCGGATTGAAAGACGGCCGCCCGGGCGCCATCACCCGGCTGCAATGGCCCAGCGGCGCGCAGACGACCAGCACCGCGATCACCATCGATACCACCTGGGCAACCCCCATCGTCCCGCGCGTCGCCGGCCTGGTCAACGTACGCGGCCTGCCCGCCGGCCTGCGCGTGCGCATCGGCTGGCAGCAGACCGAAGGCGGCGCATTCGACTACCAGCAGCAGGACAGTATCCTGTTCGACAACCAGGCCGGCGACCGCTTTGCTTGGGACACTTGGGCCTCGGGCTTGAACGCCTGCTACGGCGTCCGCATCGAGGTATTCAACGACGACGGCGACAGCGGCACGCCCGTCACGGTCGAAGCGCAGTTTGATATTGGGGAGGTGTATGCGGCACCGGCGGTTGATTTATCTCCAATCGGAGAATCTGAATCGGAATTCATCGCCGGGGAAACGGTTCTTGCTCTGAGCGGGCAGCCGTATTTCTCGGAATCGCCCGTGAGGAACCGCGTGCCGCTCCAGTTCCTACCAGTAGACGCGCCAGAGTACCCAAGCGTCCGTGGCGCGCTTTGGTCTTTGGCCATTTCGCCAGCGCTTCTCGTTTCGCCCGACGGCTCGGCAGAATTTCTAATGTACGGCCGAGCCGCGGACATCAGGTCCCGGCGCTTCCTCAATGGCAAACACGCGATATCTATGAGCGTTGAGGTGTTGAGATGAAGGCACCGGCACATTGCGCCAGTCGGTCAGGGCCGGCGGCCAATTCTCGACCGGCGGATTCGCGCTTGAAGAATCGCTATAAAAAAAGGCCCGACATGATCCGCCATGCCGGGCCTCGGTTTGTCTGCCGTGAGTTGGGGGCGCGACAGACGAATGGGCCGTTTCGTTGCACGCTACGGCTGGAGCGTCCTTCACCACGGAGCATGGCGCAACTACATCGCCGATCGGCACGGGGAGGGAGACCAGCCGGCGGTGATGGATGAAATATAACAGCTTGTCTTGATCATCGCAACAGATTGTCAGATCGCCCGCAAGACGTTTACACTTGTCCCCGGAAACACTTTCCCGCGTTCGCGGTGATCCGCTCCCCTGCAATTTGCTGAGCAGAACCGCGCGCCCTTCGCCAGCTTCGCCGGGGAAATTTTTTACCGCATTTTTCATACGCGCAATTGCTCATGGCCTGGCCGTCCTTACAACCTCTTTTGTCGCTCGCTTGATCGCGTTTTTCGCATATCGAGCGACGAACCTCACATCCGTGGACTCTGCTTGCATACGGTTTGCGATGTCATCAATTACCGGGAAAGGCCGAAACATGAAATCGCGATCATCGCTCAGGCAAAAACCAAAAAGCCCGGTAAAAGGATCGCGCTGCCACACTAGGCAAGCGTTTTGATGCATGACGATCCCCGAATCTGAATCGCTGCTTGCAGCACCGACCGAACAACTTGAAGGGGCGTCCACACCGCAAACAGCGAGCAGCGAAAGATACTGGACCAGCGCCAGATGAAATACGATCCATTGATCATGCGACATCACGCCGCAAACTTTTGATTTCGATTCGGGGCTGAAGGCGTCGCACATTGACTCACATAGGCGGCCTATCAAGGTTGCGCTGGCCGGAAGGTCTTGAATGTTGGTGATTCTCTTGTTCTTCATGGTGATTTTCCTCGCAGCATATTGAAGGGTCGTAGTCGGGCCATGCTCCAGAATTGACCATCGAGCAGTAATACGCTTCGTGGCGCTTTTCGTCCAGATAGTCCATTTCGGATACAACGGCAAATACCGAGAACAGCGCAGCGGCAGCCGTTGCCGTGATAGCCGTTGCCGAGATCGATTTTATGGTTCGGCTCATGGCGTCGGGCTCATGTGTGAATCGAGTTCTCCGGCTCGGATGAGAAGAAGTTCCCATGTCGAAAGCGGCATGTTGCTTTCCCCGGACTCCCATGCTTGCCAAGTTCTTCGGCTCACTCTGGCAGCATGTGCGGCTTTGACTTGCGTCATGCCATGCCGAGAACGGAAAGCAGCGACTTCTGAGGCGTCGGGGCTCTGGTACAAAACGGATTTGCTTTTTGATTGTTCGCTCATTCTGGCTTCCTCTTAAAATGGGACATCGTCGATCGGAAGATGATCGTCGGGCATCGTTGATGGCGGCGAAACGCGGGAACGGCTGGACTCGCTGCCGCGCCGGTCGCGATCTCCGTTTCCTCTGGCACTGCTTGAAAGCATCTGCATTTCCCGACCGATGATTTCGGTGGCGTATCGGTCTTGCCCGGACGCGTCTTGCCATTTCCGGGTGCGAAGCTGGCCTTCAATGTAAACCTTGCTGCCTTTCTGCAAATACTCTCCTGCGACTTCCCCGGTTCTTCCGAACAAGACGACTTGATGCCATTCGGTCGCTTTTTTCATTTCACCGCTTGTCTTGTCGCGCCACGTTTCCGAAGTCGCGACTGAGAGATTGCAAACGGCATTGCCGCCTTGCGTATGCCGGACTTCTGGATCGGTGCCGAGATTGCCGATCAGAATGACTTTGTTGATTCCGCGTGACATATCATTTTCTCCGTGGTTTTGGTTGCAGAACATCCGGGCAGTGTTGGCGGCAGAAGGCGACGTATTCGCGAATTCCGGCGCGCAGATCATCCATCATCGTCGGGTATCGGTACAACATCGTTTCGCTTACTTCCTCGATCTTGACCAGAAACCCGCGCTGCCACCTTTTGAACACGGTGTAGCGCGCAGCGTAAGCAGAGAAAACGTATAGATATGCTTTCCATTGCAGTGACTCCATGCGGGTTTCTACGTCGCCGTTTTTGCTCAGTTTGTATTCGTTGACGATGCCGCCGGTAATGCCGTCTGCTTTGCAGCGAAGTTCGACTTCCTCTCCATCCACGACGATCGCGCGGGCGCCGAACGCTTCCCGCGCTTGTGGCAGTTCGATCGCCACTTCATCGTCCAAATTTATTTGGAAGCGGAAGCCTTGCCATTCGTATTCGCCGTTTTCGACGATGCCGGCTGGATGGTTTTCGAGGAAATCATGCCAAGCCGAGCCCGCCAGCATGTGAGGCTCTGGCGGGGTTTCACGGCGCAAGCGCGCCGTGAGTTCTTCTGCGGTCATTGCCTCGATCCGGTTGTACCAGATGATCTGATCGAGGTCGCTCGGGCTGACGCGAATCATTCCAGATCGCTCCCGGCGTTCCGCATTTCGGTCGCCTTGTCCGGGTCGCTCTGCTCAGCGGCTTCCGCGTTTTGCTCGGGCTCGGGCTCGGGCGCGGGCTTGGCGAACTTGCCGGCCTTGCGGTCATAGACAAACCCGCGGCTGACAGCGTGCTGGTTCAATTGGCCTTTGACCGCTGCGCGGATGTTTTCGGGCGCGTTCTGAGTTTCCGTGATCATGGCGTTGATCTGCTTGTCCGTCGTCGCCTTGCGAATGGTGCCGGCCCATTCCTCGATCGCCAGCATTCTTTCGCGCTGCTCGGCGGTCAGGGCATTCAGCGAATCCTTGATTTGCTCGATGACCTTCGCCAGAAACTCGGTGTCGGTTTCGACGTGCGGTACAACCAACTCATCAAGCTGTGCCGGGTTCTTGCCGAACGTGACTTCTCCGGGCGTGAAATCGAGAACGCGTTTCCGGTCGCGAATAGCAAGCCGGCCCATTGCGTCGCTGATCTTGTGAACTTCGTTTTTGCTGGCGCCCTGCATGTCCAGCCGTTCGATCAGGACATCGCCGGACTTGTCCTCGGTGCTGTGGGCGATCAGAACGAGGTCTTTTCCGAAACTGCGCAGCAGCTTGACCCATGCCGCGAATTGTGATTTCAACTGCCCGAAGCCTTGCAGCGACAGCGCGCCGTTCTGGCCCATCTTCGGGTTGCGTTCGATGATGTCGAGCGACAGCGCGTCGAGCGCGCGGCCGACAGTATCCACGACGATCGTATCGTAGTCGGCAAGATCACCGGCAGTCATGTCCGTGATGTCGCGCCATTGCTTCGCGATCACCGTATCTTTCCGGTTTGCGGCGCGCTTTGCGCCGTCGTCGAAGTCGATCAGCAGCGGCCGGCGGGCTCCGAAGCCGAGGGTTGATTTGCCGATGCCCGGCGCGCCGTAGATGGTCAGAACGACAGTTTCGACGTTGATGGGCTCATCTGCCCGAACAATTTTCAGTGTCATGGTATTGCTCCGTTGTTTCGCGCCGGCAATGTCGCCGGCGCTGTTGGTTGAATAATTACTCGTGCGGCGTCGGGGCCATTTCCCCAGCCGCAAGCTTGCGGATATGGCTCATTGCCGCTTGTACCGAGGCGTGAGTCTCTTTCAGAAGAATCCCGCCGTACCAAACGGAAGCGGAAACGTCTTGCTTCCAGTTCAAGGGAAAGGAGTCGCCGTCCGAATGCATAACTCCGCATCTTTCGTACGTTGTGACGTAGAGGGTGATCTCGACGCCGGCGGCCTCTGAGATGTCGGCGACTTCCTTTTGGATTCCGGGGGTAATGATGCTCATCTGCGTCGCTCCGTTTTGCGTTGAAGGTATGGCCATAATAACGCACCTTCTGCGCCCTGTCAACGTCCAAAGGCGCATTTTTTTCGCTTACGAGGAGTTTACAATCGGCCGGTCCGGGGCTATTATTGAACGGTCTGAAACGGGCAATGAAAATCGACAGATACACGTAACTCCATGAAATCGTTACAGATTCCGATCCGGCCGAGCGCTTGGGCGTGACTCGGCAAGCCGTCATGAACTGGCGGCGGCACGGCCGCATTCCTTCACACCGCATCAACGGAGAATATCGAAATGGACCATACGCAAAACGGGGCAGTGCTGGCCGCGCTTGAGGCTGGCGAAGAAATAACGCAGCTTGACGCGCTCAGGCGATGGGGAATCGGTCGGCTGGCTGCCCGAATTCATGAACTTCGGCACGGCGGCGCAAAGATCAAGACCGCGCTTCGCACCGTGAAAGCTGCCAGCGGCCGGCGCTGCCGGATTGCGGTCTACAGCATCGAGGCCGGCCGATGAGCATCCGAATGATTGCGCTGGCCTTCGAAGCGCGCTGCGAATCACCGGCTGAAAAACTTGTGCTTCTCAAGCTTGCAGACAACGCCAGCGACGAAGGCGAATGCTGGCCCACTCAGGGATACATGGAGCGGCATACCGAGCTGTCAATATCCAGCATTCGGCGAGCAATCCGCCGGCTGGAATCGGCTGGGATGCTGCGCACCGAACCAACTTTCGACCGCAACGGCGCGCAAGGCGCAAATCGATATTGGCTCACAATCGATGGGGCCGGTCAGGATGACCGCGGGGGCCGGTCACCACGACCGGGGGGGGCGGTCACCACGACCGGGGGGGCCGGTCACCATGACCGGCCTAATAAACCGTCAAGTAAACCATCAGTAAAACCAAACACTCAGCGCGTGCGCGCTCGCGTGAACCGGCCGGACTGGATTGAGGATCAAATCTGGACCGACTGGCTGAGAACGAGAAAGGCGCCGTTGACTCCGACCGCATGGGATCGAATCAGGCCGGAACTTGAGCGCGGCATTGAAGCCGGCTATTCGGCAAACGACATGCTCGCGGAAGCGATTGAGGCCGGATGGCGCGGCTTCCGACTGGACTGGTACGAAAACAGAATCAAGCGCGCGGCCGAAAGCGAGTCCGGGCGGCAAGGCGATTCAGGGCCCTCGCCGGCGGCGCTGTGGAACGAAGTGATTTCGGCCGCAGCGAACCCGAAGCGAGAATGGCACGCGTTGATGGAGCGGCGGCCGGAATTGCGCGAAGCCATCAGGGGCGCGGGCGGTTTTCGCCAGATTGGCTTGATGAACGAATGGCAGCAGCGAGAAGCCCGAAGCAAGTTTATTGAATTGGCCACAAACCAATCAGGAGAAAAGCAATGACTGGCGGGTACATCGAACTTGCGCTGGCAAGTTTTTTCTCTCTGGGATTTATTGTCGGCTCTCTTTTCGGAGTCGCGATCGCGAAAGGCTGGCGCAAATAAAAATGCTTGGCACCATCTGGACGGCCGGCGAACTGTCGGCCCGTGCCCGCGTGATCGCGCCGGCCGACGAATTCGCGGCCCGGATTCCGTATGGTGCCATTTCCCGATCGGCGGTCTTTCTGGCATGGCCATGAAGCCGCCGGACATAGCCGGCGCGATCGGCTGCCGGTCCTGTCGCGATCGGGTAGACGGCCGAACGCACGCGGACCAGCACCGAAGCCCTACAGTGGTCGCGGCCTTTGCCGTGGGCGTTATTCGAACCATCATCGCGCTGTGGCGTGAAGGAAAAATACGATATGAGCCATGAATGCCCGAGGCGCGGACAATCTCCGGGTGAATGCTCGACTTGCATTCTGGCCTCAAACTTTGCCGGCGACGAGCCGCTTATTCAGCGATTCGAGAAGAAAGGCAAGCTGATCATGATTCGGTGCTTGTCGCATCGAAAACACCGAGAGCCGTGGCGAACAATGCAGTTACACTTTGACGATGCCGAGCAGACGAAGAACGCATCGAAAAGACGCGAACCACAACCAGATCGCGAAAGTATTTGAGCGGGCCGGCTGCACCGTGGTAGACACTTCGTCGATGGGCGGGGGCTTCCCTGACATGATCGTGGCGCGCCGAGGAAGGACCGTCGTTGTCGAAGTCAAGTCCAGAAGCAAGCCTTCAGACGATCAGAAAGACTTTGCGATTTGGTGGCGCGGCGCTCACGCTTTTGTTTACAGCGACGACGAAGCGCTCGACGTTATCACGCGTTTGTTGTAGACTGCAGGAAGCGCGATTGAGCATCGCGTTGTACGACATTCCAGCACGACAGGGTTGGCCCGGCTTCGGTCGGGCCTTTTTTCAAAGGGATGCGAAGTGGATAAAATCGAATCGAGAATTCTTGCTCTTGAGGTGGGCGCGGCTGAATCGCGAAACGATCGGGTTCATGTCCAGAAAGCGCTAGACAAAATCGAAACGGCCGTTTCATCAATCAGCAAGACGCTTGAAGAATTTGCCCGTACTGATGGAAGGTTCAAGGCGATGCTTGAAGCTACGGAATGGGAGCGCGAACACCGCGCGCGGCTCGATGACGAAATCCGCGCATCAATCCAGAAAGAATCGTCCGATCGAATTGCAGGCGACAAGCGATTGTGGGTCGCGATCGATGCGCTGAAAAGCGATCCGGCCCATACCGCAAACTCGATCATGCGGGACCGCTTGAGTCGATGGAGCGCATGGGTCGATCGAGTAGCAAGCGGCACAATCGTAGGGGCTCTGGTCTACTGGTTCACGATATGAGCGCTTCCGAAGCAATTCGCAATTCTCGCAATTTCACGCTTTCCGAGTTTTCCAACTGCCCGGATATAGAGCGCATCGATCCGCGCCTGATCCGCGCTCTTGACCGTTTGCGCGATCAGCTTGGGGAGCCCATTCACGCCGGCCGTAAACCAGATGCTTTCGCGCGGCTGACCGGCCGGCCCACATCGCGCCATTACGCTGTCGGCCGCCTTTCTGATGCCGGGGATGTGTTCCCGGACAAAGGCTATTCCATGCGCGCGTGGATTCTCGCTCAGGCGCTACAGGAGCCGGACGGCCGGCCATCATTCGGCGGCATCGGGCTGTATTTCGATACCCGGCGCGGCCCGTTGCAACCCGGGCCCATGCTGCATCTGGACATGCGGCCCGGCCCTCGTGTATTGTGGGCGCGCGATTCTGGCCGCTATTGGACGGCATCGCAGCAGCCGAGGAAATTCTGGCAAGTCGTTGTGGACGCAATCGAGGAAGAACATGCTGTCAGTTCTGGCTGAATGGATCGAATGGCTCGGAATCACCGGCCCGCACGTTTTCGCTTTCGCGGTCGGCGCGGTGTTCGCGATCGTGGTAACTCAGGCGGCGAAGAAAGCCGGGCATTTCGGCGGCAGGTACGCGTTTCTCACGGCCATTGCCGCCGCTTTCCCGCCGGCCTACACGTTGTCACCACCAACGGGCCTGAAAGCCGACTGGCTCGCCCTGTGGATCGCGCTCGGCGCTGGGCTCACTGCTACGCGGGCCTATAGGCTCATCGTGGCAATCGTTGGTCGGTATCGGCCGGAACTGGCAAAGGCTCTCGGAGATGGTTGATCGAATCAGGAAATGGTGGGCCGCGCTGGTCGCGGCAGTGATCGCGATCGGCGGCTTGGCTTTCGTGTTGCTTGCCGAATCCCGGAAGAAAGCTGTTGACAAGCACAAGCGCAAAGCCGCTGAATACACTGGCCGGCGCGACTATGCCTCCGAGCAAGCCGCGCAGGAAAAGAGGCGCGTTGCGGATTCTATCGTCGCGGCAGCCGAAGCCGAGGCGAAAGCAAAAGAAACGATCGAGAGACTCAGGAGCGAAGGCCATGAAACACTTGCTGATCATGTTGATGCTTACAACCGCCGGTTGCGCAACCGTTCCCGGCCCGGTTCCGGCTGATCTCGCTGGCTACGAGGTCGCCGCGCCCGAAACACCGTCGCCTGTTTTCGAGCGCGCGCCGGTAGCGGCTGGCGTTTGTGATTTCGCCGGCGCGCCGGCCGTGGCATTTGCGCCGGAAGAATTCGTGCAGCTTGAAGCGCTGGTAGAAGCCGACGCCGCGAATCGAAAAATCATCGAGCATCTGGTTCAGGCGTATTTGGCGCGGACCGCCGAACTTGTTCACATCCTGAATGCGGGCCGGGCTGCCGAGAGAATGGCGCAATCTTATAGGGATCAGGCAGAGGCCGAAGCTCGGGCCTCGCGACGAAAGACGATTACGTCCGCCGGCATTCTCGGGGCGCTTCTCGGGCTCGGAATCGTGCTTTAAAAAATCCGGCGCAGAGCCGGCTTTGTAGCGGGGAGCGGGGCTTCGATCAGTCAACTATCGCAAATTTGTTCGATTCTGCTAGAATCGGGCATGGCCGGGCGTCCCGGCATATTTTCGGCTAGTGGCCGGCGATCCCGTCATGGTGTGACAGGAGAAACGACGATGAGCAAGAAACCAGCCGGCCCGGCTTGGCCGGCAAGCGCTGTCGAAATGGTCGATCTCGACAAGCTGATCCCATACGCGCGCAATTCCCGCACGCATTCGCCCGAGCAAGTCGCTCAGATCGCCGCCAGCATCCGAGAATGGGGCTGGACGGTCCCGGTATTGATTGACGAGGCCGGCATGATCATAGCGGGCCACGGACGCGTTCTCGCCGCTCAAAAACTCGGCATCGACAACATTCCGGCGATGACTGCCGCCGGCTGGACCGAATCGCAGAAACGCGCGTACGTCATCGCGGACAACAAGCTGGCGCTTAATGCAGAATGGGATGAGGAACTGTTAGCTACGGAACTTTCGGAACTCAAAGATAGCGACATTAGCGAGTTCTTGACGGGATTTGACGAAAATGAAATTGGCAGCATCTTGGGGCTGGACGAAGATAATTCCCCGCCTCTTCAGGACGAAACAAAGTTCATTTTGATGCTGGAATTTTCCACAGAACGCGAACTGATGCGAGAGTTTGAGCGCGCGCAGAATGAGGGCATCAAATGCAAGATTATCGAGTAAGGCTTAGCAGCGAACCGTCAACCAGCTATTACGCGCAGAAGGCCGCAGACGCGCTGGACATAGACATCGGCAAAAAGCTTACGCACGATTTGCGCGTTCGAGCCGACATCAAAAGCGACTTCAATCTCGGGCTAATTCTTGGCAGCAGCGGATCGGGAAAGACCACTCTCGCGAAAGAAATATTTGGCGAAGACTGCTTCGACTTCAGTATTGACGAAAGCAAGCCGGCGATAGATTTATTCCCCGAGGAATTCGGTTATGACGATCGAGCGCGCGCGCTTTCTGGAATCGGGTTAACCAGCGTTCCGACTTGGCTGCGACCGATCTACACGCTTTCCAACGGTCAGAAGGCCAGAGCGTATGCAGCGTTGCAAATGGCGCAGCAGGAGACGTTTTGCGTAGACGAATGGACATCCACAGTCGATCGAACTGTCGCTAAGGCGATGTCGATATGTTTGTCAAAGCACGCGAAGCGAAGCAACAAGCGCGTCGTTGCTGTGTCGTGCCATTACGACATCATCGAATGGCTGGACCCGGATTGGATCATCGATTGCAATTCGGCAAAATTCGTCGATAGGAGGTTACTTCGGCGAAGCCGAGATGAGAAACTGCGATTCGACATCCGAGAAGTTCATAGATCAACGTGGCCCAATTTTAGCAAGTATCACTATTTGAGCGACAAATTGCCGTTCGGCTACATGAGAACCTTCGGAATGTTTTCGGGTGATACGCAGATTGGTTTCCAGTGCTTCGCAAATTATGTTCCGAAAAGACGGAACAGGCCCTTGCAATTTCACAGCAACCGAACAGTCATTCATCCCGATTATGTCGGCTTCGGGCTCGGCATCCTGTTTATCAACGTAACAAGCGCAATGATCAAGGCCGAAGGCTATGACGTCTTGGCAAAGTTCAGTTCGAAGCCGGTCAAGAAGGGCTTTGATCGGTTTCCGCATCGTTGGAAGCTGCTCGCTATCATGAGAGATACGCCGCCAGGCGGGGGAAACATGAAACGGTTGTCAAACTTTCGGAGGCACGTTAAGACATTCAGTTATCGCTGGGTCGGCGGTGACGATGCAGCCGAAGTCATCAAAGAACATCAAGCGATGTCCGTATGAGCCGCGGGTTTGAAAATCGTCAAGATTCGGGCGGCTGACGTCAGCAATTGGAATTCAATGGTATTTGAAGTGAAAAAAGGCCAGAAACAAAGCAAGCCGAAAAAGCTGAGAGATAGCAAAGGCAGCGAACAGCCGCGTTCACTCGGCGGGCGCCCTGAAATCCCTGTTGACCTCGGCAAGCTTGAGGCGCTTGTGAAAATCCAATGCACCGCAGAAGAGTGCGCATCGGTTATCGGCTGCTCCGTGGACACCATAGACCGTCGCCTGAAAGACGAGGGATTCGAGGGTTTTGCGGACTACAGAAAAAAGCATGAGGCTGAAGGGCGCGCCAGCTTGAGGCGGATGCAGTGGAAGAAAGCGCAGGACGGTGACCGCGTAATGTTGATTTGGCTCGGAAAGCAGTATCTTGGCCAGCGCGACAGGCACGAAGTTTCAGGAGATTCGGACCAGCCCGTGGTCAGCGAGATTCGGCACCGAGTAATAGGCTGAAATGGACGGCCGCGTGATCCAGCGCACGGTTGCGCGCAAGCTGGCGCCGCTGCTTGGTCGATCGCGATTCAAGTTTGCAAAGGGCGGCCGATCTTCCGGCAAGTCTCATTTCTTTGCAGAAAATGCGGTTCTTGCGCTGGTCGATAATCCGAATGCTCGCGGCCTTTGCATTCGCGAAGTGCAGCGCTCGCTGAAGTTCAGCGCAAAGCACTTGATCGAAAAAAAAATCGATTCGCTCGGGGTTTCGGATTACTTCGAAATCTACCGGGACGAAATCAGATCATCGCGCGGCACGGGGCTTATCGCATTTTCAGGGATGCAAGATCACACGGCAGATTCAGTCAAGTCATTCGAGGACTTTTCATTTTCTTGGTTCGAAGAATCGCAGCGCATGAGCAAGCGCAGCGCGGAAATCCTGATTCCGACCATTCGCGCGCCGGGCTCGGAACTTTGGTTTTCATGGAACCCGGAAGAACCGACGAACGCAATCGAGGCGCTTGCAGAAAGAGAACGAAATACAGGGCGAGCGATCGAGGTATTTATCAACTATGTCGACAATCCGCTGTGCCCGCAGGAAGCGAAAGACGAAGCCGAGTCAATGCGGCGAAGCGATCCAGACGCTTACGACCACATCTGGCTTGGTGGCTATGTTCAGCACAGCAAGGCGCGCATTTTGGCCGACCGAGTGCGAATCGAAGAATTCGAGCCAGGCACAGATTGGGATGGCCCGTACCACGGTATGGACTTTGGTTTCTCGCAAGACCCGCTCGCAGCGGTCCGAGTCTGGATTCATGGAAGGAGAATCTACGTCGAGCACGAAGCCGGGGGCACAGGCATAGAAAACGATGACATCGTGACAGAAGTATGCGAAGGCATCCCCGGCGCGGAAAGGTTCGAAATTCGGTGTGACAATGCTCGGCCGGAAACGATTTCGTATATTTCGCGGAATGGGCTGCCGCGTGCGGTATCGTGCGACAAGTGGAAAGGCAGTGTTCGCGATGGCATCGCGTTCCTTCGATCGTTCGAAATCGTCATCCATCCAAGGTGCAAGGAAACGGAAGCTGAAGCAAAGCTGTATTCCTACAAAACTGACCGATTGTCTGGACAAGTGTTGGACGATATAATCGACGCGCACAATCACTACATCGACGCGATTCGATATGCGCTCGATCCGATGATTAAACGCGGAAATTACGTCATCAAGAGGGTCGAAATGATATGAGCATCGACGCGCAGCGGAAGGACTACATCGACGCGCTTCCGGGCTGGAAGAAGATTGATGACGTTCGCAAGGCGCGTGACCTTGCGAAGTATCTGCGCAAACTCCATTCGCCGGGAATCGCGACATCGGAACTTGCCGGCGACACCGTTCGGCAGCGGCAATACGAAGATGCGGCCGTGTTCTACAACATCCTCGGCTTCACCGTGCGCGGCTTGATCGGGACAATGTTCAGGCGGCAGCCGACTCTCGCGCTTCCCGCCCGCTTGCAGTACATCGGCACCAACTCAGACGGCCGTGGGAACGGGATCGCGCAGCACTCCCGGCGCACGGCAATCAACGTGCTGACAAAGGGCCGCGCCGGGCTATGGGTCAACTACCCGAAAACGAACGGGGAAGTATCCATTGCCGAACGCGAGAAAGCATTTGCGACCATCCACTTTATCCGGCCCGAACAGATCATCAACTGGTCGGTGAAAAGCGATGGCGCAAACGCCAAGCTATCGCTGGTAGTCATCAAGTATCAACACGAAAAGATCGAGCAGTACGAAGTGAAATGCGTCGATCGAATCAAAGAACTGGCGCTCGATGGTGCGGGCCGGTATTTCGTTCGGGAGTGGGAGCGCGAAGAAAACGCGCGGGGAATCAAAAAGCGCGACGAATGGAAGCCGGTTGATGAGCCGTCTTACCCTACGGACGCGAGCGGAACCGAGTTTACCGAAATCCCGTTCACGTTCGTCGGGTCAGAAAACAACGATCATGAGGTCGATGAGGCGCCGATGATCGACATGGCCAGAGTCAACATCGGGCACTACCGCAACAGCGCCGATTATGAGGACTCGGTGTTCTACGCTGGCCAGTCGCAACCGTGGATGAGCGGCATGAATGAATCGTATTACGATTTGATCAAGCGCGAAGGCATCAGGGTAGGTTCGCGCGTCATGATGCCGGTGCCGCCGGGCGAGCAGTTCGGGTTTGCAACGCCTGACCCTAACCCGCTGGTGTTCGCAGCGATGAAGCACAAGGTTGAAATGATGATCGGTCTCGGCGCGCGCTTCATCGCGCCCGGCGGTCAAGCGAAAACCGCCTACGAAGCCGAAAGCGAGCGCGAGTCGTCTCATTCGCTGCTTCAAGCGATCGCCGAGAATGTTTCCGACGCATACACGCGCGCACTTGCATGGTGCAGCCGGTTCATGGGCTCTGACCAGCCCGCCGAATACATCATCGACAGCGATTTCTCAGACATTGGCGCGACGCCGCAACTTCTGGCGGCATGGGTAAAGTCCTACATCGATGGGGCGGTTCCAGAATCGCAATACATCGAATGGATGCAGCGGCAGGGTTATTTCGATCCGACGCTGCGGAGAGAGGAAATCGCCGAGCAACTGGCCGGCGATGCAAATGACGGCGCTGGTGGCGCCGAATCACAACTTGGTGAGGTGTGAAAATGAAATACGGACAGTTCGGATTCGGCAGAAAGAGAACTCGCGCGCAAGCGCTGATCGAATGCGGCGCGCGCGGCCTTTTCGCGGGCGATGGCTTTGGTGATGACGACGAAGGCGGCGACAAGGGCGGCGCTGGTGGCGCTGCCGATAAAGAAGGCAATGGCGGCACCGGCGACAAGGGCGGCGATGGTGAATTCGCGAAGCGGCTGGAAGCGCTCGAAGCGGAAAATGCCCGGCTGAAATCGCACGCCGATGACATTCTTTCGCAGCGCAAGAAGGACCGCGATCGCGCTGACGAACTCGCCCGAAAGGCCGGCGACTGGGAGGCGCTGGAAGCAAGCTACAAGGAAAAGCTGGCCGAAAATGAAAATTCTGTTGCATCGCTTACCGCGATCATCGAGAATAACTACTCAGGCAAGGCCGCGAGCGATATTGCGGCTGAAGTCGCTGTAAAGGGTTCCGAAGAACTGGTTCGCCGATGGGTAGCGCCGAGGATTCGGACCGAGTTTCGCGGGCCGGGTCAGGAGCCGAAAGTCACAGTTCTTGACAAGGCCGGCAAGCCGTCTGCAATGACGCTTGCCGAATTGAAGCAAGAACTGCTGACCGAAAAGGCGCTTGCGCCGGTTCTGGTCGACAGTCGAGCGAATGGCGCTGGTGGCGCAAACCCGGATGCTGGTGGTACTCCGGGATCGACGATGAGCAAGGACGAATGGTCGAAGCTGAACGGCAAGCAAAAGGCCGCAGCTATGAAGACCAACCCCAACCTGAAACTGATCTGAAGGAGTACCACCAATGAATGATCTGACCGTATTGGAACCGACGCTCTTCACCGCTGCGCAGGAAGTGGCAGCCGAGCCGTTCGGTGCAATCGACGCAATTCGTGCCGACTTCGACGACAAGCGCGTTGCCGTTGGCGACGATGTAACTGTTCCTTTCGCTCCGACGCGCACCGCGAAGGACTTCACGCCGGCCGCAACGTCCAGCACCGGCGATTCCGCGGCCGCCGGCGATATCAAAGTGACGATCACCAAGTCGCGAAAGGTGGACTGGGTTCTGACCGGCGAACAGATTCGCTCTCTTGAGAACGGCGGCAGCTTCGAAGCGTGGGTCGGGCCGCTGGTGCAAGAAGGAATGCGCACGCTGCGAAACGAAGCCGAAGTCGACTGCATAACCGCGATCAAGCAAGGCATCAGCCGAGCAATCGACAGCACCGGCGCCGGCCCGTTCGCGTCGAACATCAATCTGCTGGTCGATCTGCGCAAGATTCTTCGCGACAATGGCGCGCCGATGGCCGATGCTCAGTTTGTCATCGACACCACGGCCGGCGCTGATCTGCGCAAGCTTGGCATCATCCAGCAGGCTGATCAGGCCGGAACGGATGAAGAACGGCGCACCGGCAACCTGCTTCGCCAGTACGGATTCCGCATTCGGGAATCGAACGGCATCGAGCAGCACACCGCCGGCGATGCGATCGGGCGGTTGGTCAATGGCGCGATTGCCAGCGGCGTGACGAGCATCGCTTTCGATACCGGCTCTGGCAGCTTCAATGCCGGCGACCTGGTTACGATCAGCGGCAACGTCTACGGCGTGGCTTCGGCTACAGGCGCGACGCCGCTGACCATCAACCGGCCCGGCGCGCGCGGTGCAATCGCTGACAACGCCCCGATCGGCGAGGTGGGCGATTACACGCCGCTGCTCGGCTTCGAGCGCTCGGCTGTGGTCGGCGTAATGCGCCCGCCTGTGATGCCGAGCAACCCGACGCAGACGGCCATCCTGATCACCGACCAACTCGGCATGACCTACATGCTGCTGGCGATCGCTCAGTATGGTCAGATCACTTGGGAACTGCATCTGGCGTGGGGCTTCAAGGCCGTCAATACTCACCAGATCGCGGCGATCGCTGCCGCATAATCTGGCGCTCAATCAGTCGGCTCGGTCATCCGGGCCGGCTTTATTCACCAGAGGAGCAAATCATGTCCGACGAAAACGAAAACCAAGCCGGCAAAGAAGGGCCGGCAAAGCGCGGGCGGCCGCGAAAGGCAAACAAAACGAAAAGCGCATACGCTGATCCCGCAAGCAAGCCGGCACCGGGCCTGATCCGCGTCCGGCGCGGCAATCTGCTGCTCGACATTTCACAGGAAACCGAGGCCGAACACGCCAGCCTCGAATGGGTCAAGGTCTAAATCATGGCGGGCTATGTCAGTGCCGCCGAAGTGCAAGCCGAGGCTGATCGCCTCGGTCTGACATGGTCCGGCACGGATGACGAAAAGGATCAGGCCATCGCCCGAGCTCAGATTTACATCGACGCGATGCGCTGGCCCGGCCGCCGGACACTCGGCCGCGATCAGGACAGCGAATGGCCGCGCGCCTACGCTTACGATCGAGAAGGATGGGCGATCGACGCGCTCACGGTGCCGCAGGAAATCAAGACGGCTGCCGCGCTGTTGGCGATCGTCGAATCCGCAACGCCGGACACGCTGTCGCCGGTCGTGACGCTCAATGATTTGGTCAAGCAAGAACAGGTCGGCGCGCTTTCTGTAACCTATCGCGACGGCACGGCAAGCGGGGCGCGGCCGATCATCACTCGGGTCCAAGACGTTGTGGCGCGCCTGCAACCGAGCGGCAGCACCTTCGAACTCACTCGGGCCTGATATCGTGGCGTTCGACTACGCAAAATCGGCAGCTACAGCGAAGCGGCTGATCGCCAACTTTGGCCGGCCGGTCATCATTCGCACGCCGGGAGCGGCAACCGGCCCGGCATACAACCCGACTCCAGGCACGCCGAGCGATGAAACGGTAAGCGCTGTCGAATTGAAGGATTCGATCATGAATCGATCTCGTCAATTGACGAAGTTCGGCGATCGAATGATGCTGATCGAAGCGCCGGACGGCGGTGCGCCGTCGCTGGACGCAACGATCATCGAGGCCGGGGAGCCGTGGCGCATTGTCGAGTCGATTCCTTTTTCGCCCGGCCCGTCGCTGGTCTATGCCGAACTGCTGCTGAGGCGCTGAATGGCGGTATCGGCGCGCGACTATGAAGCGGCGCTAGATCGGTTGGAGCCGATCGTCCGCGCGGCCTTCCTTGCATCGGTGCAGCGCATGACCAGCCGGGCGAGAATCGACGCGCTTTCGGCTGCGCTGGTTGCTGGCGATGTTGAAACCGTCATGATCGCGGCCGGCTTTCGTCCCGGCGCCTTCGATCAGCTTGTCGAATCAATCCGCGTGGCATTTTCCGAGGGCGGCGGCTTGCTGGCAGAAACCGCGCCGGCCTCGGTCGGGTTCGTGTTCAGCGTTACCGCCGATCGAGCGGCCGAATGGGTCCGGGCAAATGGGGCCATTCTGGTGACGGAGATTCGCGACCAGATTCGCCAAGTCATCGCCGACGAGATTGCGCAAGCGATACACACAGGCACCAGCCCGCGCACGGCCGCGCTCAGGCTGGTTGGGCGCATTGACCGCACCACCGGCCGCAGGTCGGGCGGTCTGGTCGGTCTTCATTCGTCTCAGGCGGCCGCAGTGCGCAGAATGCGCGAGGAACTGCGGTCAGGGGATGCCGTGCAGATGACGCGCTATTTCGGCAGGGCGCGAAGGGACAAGCGTTTCGATGGTTTGGCTGCCCGCGCGATTCAGGCCGGCCGGCCGGTAGCGGGCAGGGACATCGACCGCATGACGCAGCGCTATGCCGATCGGCTGCTGAAGCTGCGCGGGGACACCATCGCCCGGACCGAATCGCTGCAAGCGCTCAATGCAGGGCAGGGAGAAGCCGTAGAGCAGGCCATCGAGCAAGGTTTGATATCGCGACCGAATGCGCGGAAAATCTGGCGCACGGCCGCTGATTCACGCGTTCGCGACGACCACCAGACGATGGACGGGAACACGGCCGCATCAGGGCAGCCGTTTCAGTCTGGAAGCGGGGCGTTTCTGCTATGGCCGGGCGATCGATCGCTTGGTGCCGGCGGCGGCGACATCATCAATTGTCGCTGCCGCGCGGTTCATCAGGTGGATTGGATATCACAAGCGGTCGACCGCTGAGACCGTTCAAGCGGGCGATTTCGGAATCAGCGGGGGCGGCGAAGTGCAATGTTCCGCACTTACCGCGCCATGTGTACGGAATCCAGCGCGCATCGGCTGCGTCGGGGTCGAATACCCACCCGTCAAAGAAAATTCCGTCTTGAATTTCGAACTCCCCACCCCTCCCCAAATACACCGCGCCCTCTGGCAGCGGTGGGAGGCTGCGAGGCTCTCCACCGATTAGATTCCGCAGTCGCCGGACTTCCAGTTCCAGCGCGTGGATGCGCTCGGCGCTGTCTACTTCGCGGGCGTAATACACCGGGCTGTCGCCGGTGTTGAGGGTAATACGTGTGATTCTCTCGATATCGGTTGCGATTGGCGGCCTATAGCCGGGCTCGCCCTTGTCGGGGTCGAATACAGATTTGCTCATGGTTCACCCCGCTGGATTCGCTTGTTCAGTTCCGCGCGCCGCTTGCGTTGCAACTCGTGCGTCTTTGACCCACTCTTCCCGCTCTTCCTTCGTGTAGTCGTTCATTTGTTTTGCTCCGTTCGTCAATCTTCGTCGTAGTTATCAGGTCCGGGCAGCGAATTCAAGCATTCGCGCCGGAATCGTTCGATCTCTGATTGCGTGAGTTTCAGAAACTTCGCCGGCTGCCCGCGCGGGGTCAGCACTTCGAAATCCACATCTTCGGGCTCGCCGGGGTTCACGCGATCTTCCGGGATCGCGCGGTGGAAATCGGCAATCTCGAGAACGACCGGAAAGCCGGAATCGGTGCGGGATTCGATCACGACTTACGCTCCCGCCTGTCGGTCACAAGAAACCCTGAATCACAAGCTTTGGATTTGAAAGCGGTCACGGTAAACAGGGTTTCGCAGACTTCGTGAAGGACGGCAATGGGCGTTTGCGCTTCGCTGCGCTCGATTTTGAAAATCCAACAACCCTTGCCTCGCGGCTTGCGTTGGTGGCTGCGTTCGAAGGTGCGGTTCGAGAATTTGACGTTCAAGCTCATTTGTGCGATTCCGTTTCGTTGAAGGTATGTGCAGAATAGCGCAACTTCTGCGCAGTGTCAACACTTTCTGGAAAATAATTTCAGCGCCTGTCGGAGCTTGATTATTGCGCGGGCCGGCAGCAGCTTCGGCCCGCGCAATGATGATCAGACAAGGCCGCGCGCGCCGCGGAGGTGCTGTAGCTTGAGCAGGTAGAGTTCGAACATTGCCGGGTGCATACGGCGGCTACCGGCTTCCCATTGTTGCCACGCGCGCAGCGTGCAGTAGATGCTTCGCGCTGCTTGCGTTTGGGTGTGGCCGCCAGCGGCCCGCGCTGCACGGACCTCCTCTGGGCTAGGGTTTGCCGCCGGGATGTCCCGGCGGCTGCGGTTTGGGTGATTGGTCATGGCAGTCATGTCGCTCTCCTCAGATCGCTTCGACGCGGCATTCGCGGATCGACTCAAACTCGTCATCGTCTAAGTCTGTCGGGTCGCACTCATACTTCAGGGTCGCGAGGAGATGATTTGCCTCCCATTGCCGCGTTTGGATGCGGCTGTCAAATGATTCAACGATGTAGACAGCGTTTTCGGCGCTGCAGTAGACGCGCTCGCCTATTTCCGGGAAACCATTGCCGGCGTCAGAAATTTTATGGGTGATGTTGCTCATTTCGTTCTCCTTGTAGCCCCTGAATCCCGAGGCGCGGGATGTGGATTGCCTATCCACAGTTCCTAGTATACGCCCATCGGTCGCATTGTCAATAGGTATCGTGCATTTTTTTTTCACGACGCAAGGCCCGATAATCTGGATGCCGCCACGGCGGAGCCGATCCAGTACGCCGACCTGATCCGCAGATGGTACGGGGAGATCACATGTACGCTCGACTAGCCGGACTGGCCGCAAAGCTGGTGACCGGCCG
>Ga0210043_1000668_pt1 | contig 35492 bp, 48 predicted proteins | sample CryGeymet201501t_FD_183990 | JGI IMG/M metagenome (GOLD analysis project Ga0210043, IMG submission 183990) | Groundwater microbial communities from Crystal Geyser aquifers in Utah, USA - Crystal Geyser metaG 2015-01t (SPAdes) (version 2) | ecosystem: Environmental > Aquatic > Deep subsurface >... | reverse complement strand
TGGCGAGCGAAGCGCTCGATCGTTTTTTAGTATCGATAAGCGGGGGAAGGGGTACGTGCCGACACCTTATGGCACGGCCCGGACCCGTGCAACCATTAGGATCCGGCGCCATGACGGACGTAGAAAAGCAGATCACGATTGCTGCCTGCGCGCGCCAGCTGAGCGCGCGAGGTGATGAGGTTTCCCGGCCGGCACTCTCGCGCTATTGCGACCGGCACCAGCTGAAGCGCACCACTCCGGACGGCTCGCGTGTGCTGTTTTCGGAGGTGCAGGCGCACCGGGCGAAAAATTACCAGCGCGAAGTCATGAGCGGCGGCGTTGAAGTGCCAGAGCCTGCCGCGCAGCCAGCCAGACCAGCCGCCGTGGCAGCACCAGCTGTGCCATCGGCTTCCGGATCGGGCGAGATCGTGGACCTCTCGCCCGCCCGGCGGCTGAAAGAGCTACAGGTCGAAGAGCAGGAGCTCAAAAATGCCCGGCAACGCGATGAAGTCGTGCTCGCCGATGAGGTAACGGCCGGGACGGCGGATGTGATTGTCACGCTGCGGCAAACTTTGTTCCAGGCGGTGCCGGATGCCGCGCAATCCATGGCCGCTGAGCTTTCGCTGAGCCCTGATGAGGAGCGGATCGTCCGGGCCGGGATCAAATCAATGTTGCGCGATGGCCTGGCGCGCTTTGTCAGCGAGGCCGCTGCGGCAAATGCCGAGCTGGTACGTGATGCACCGGGCAAGGTACGCCATCGCCTCGGCCAGCTTGCCCTCGCCTCGGCCATATTGCGCAAGCGGCCCGACCGGCAGCTTCGCATCCTGCGCGACCGGGCTCAGTGAGCACCGCCTTCGCTGGCCTGATCCACGGGGCCAGCCTTGTTTTCGCTTCTGCTGCCATCGCTGCCGCACCACCGCCTGAGCTTACGGTGTCACAATGGGCGGATGCGCATCGATACATCAGCGCCGAGTCCGGCGCGAAATATCCCGGCCGCTGGAACACGGATCGCACGCCATATCTGCGCGAGCCGATGGACTGCATGGGGGTAAATCACCCGGCGCCGCGTGTTGTGCTGCGGGCAGGGGCGCAGGTCGGCAAGACCCAGACCATGAACAACGCGCTGGCGCATATGATCGACACTGCGCCGCGCTCGGCCCTGTTGCTCGCGCCTTCGCTCGACAAGTGCCAGGCATGGAACCGCGAGCAGTGGGAACCGATGCTCGACGTTACTGAAGCGCTGCAATTGAAGGTCCTGGCCAAGCGTTCGCGGTCGGAAGAAGGATCTTCGACGCGCCACAAACGTTTCCGTGGCGGCTATCTGAAGCTCGTTTCGGCCTCGACCGCGAAAGAGCTGCAATCGTCCACGATCGGCCTGCTGATCCTCGAAGAGCCGACAGACTATCCGCTCGACACGGACGGTCGCGGCGATCCGATTGACCAGGCCCGCCACCGGCTGGACGCATGGGGTGAGGATGGCAAGGAAATTGCGGCCTCGACGCCCGGCGACAAGGGGTCCTGCAGGATCTCGGACATGTATGAGGCCGGGGATCAGCGCCTGTTCTACCTGCCTTGCAAGGAATGCGGCGATTTCTCGCCGCTGCACTTCGAACACTTCCGGGGCGGCGAGGGCGATGATCCGCAACCGTACTTTATCCGGCCTTGCTGCGGGACGCTCATCCGGCAGGGGGATCTCGCCAAGGCGCTCAGCGCCGGCATCTGGCTCGCCACCTATGCTTCTGAAAACGAAGCAAACCCGCCGCCGCCGCTTGTCGTGCCGGCCGATGAGGTAGCTAGCTGGAAGCGCCGTGTCCGTGAGGGCAGGCCGCCGAGCTTTCACCTTTGGCAGGCGTACAGCCCGTTCGCCAGCTGGCGCCTGATCTGGGCCGCATGGCAGGAAGGGCAGGCGCATCCGGACAAGCTCCGGACGTTCTACCAGCAGGTGCTCGGCGAGCCCTTCGAGCCGGCAATGGATCGTCCGAAGGCGGAGCGGATTGTTGATCTCGCCCGTCACCCGGCAACGCAAAAGCTGGTCAATCTGCAAAAGGGAATTATCCCGCCATGGGCCTGGCTCGTTACGGGTGCGGCAGATGTGCAAACCGATCGCATCGAATGGGCCTGTTATGCCTGGGGCCCGGTCAGCCGGGATGAGTTCGCGCCGCCCGCCGGCGAGACCGCACCGGGCGTGCCGGCCGTGGTCGGAGCGTGTTTCGATTGGGGTGTGATCTCGATTGCGCCCGATGATTCGAGGGCGTGGGCCGAGCTGGCGATCGTATCGAATAGAAAATGGCCGGGTGTTGCCAGCCAGCCACTCACCTTCGACCAGTTCGGCGTCGACACCGGCGGTCACCATACACAAAAGGCCTATCAGACGGCTGCGCGCTCGATGAGTATCAAGGCGCTGAAAGGGCACAACGACCGCGAAGCCGCACCGCTCACATTGGGCAGCAAGGTCCGCACGGCCGCCGGCCGCCTTTCCGGCAAGGTGCAGCTCTATCTTGTCGGCGGACACAATTTGAAACGCCGCGTTTATCACGGGCTGGGCCAAGCCTTCGGCTCGGTCGATATGGGCGCCGATCCGGGCGACATGGCGGCCGGCCTGCGCGGATCCGGACGGCGTGAGCCGGGTGCGATCTTCCTGCCGCCGCAAATCGATGAGGCCTTCGCCAAGCAGATCACGGCGGAATATCTCACCGAGACAATCGACAAGCGGGGCCGGCGCAAACTGATCTGGGAGCGACCGAAGACGCAACCGAATGAGCAGCTGGATCTCGCGGTCTACTCGCTCGCCCTGGCGATCCATGCAGGCATCGACCGGCTGCGGTGGGAAGACTGGGACCTGCTCGAAGCGGCCCGGCGGAAGCCGGAGGCCGAGGAAGCCTTCGCCCCGTTCGACGCGCTCTGGGCGGGCAATGGCGCCCTGCCGGATGCGCCGCCTGCTGAGGCGGAGCTTGATGGCGAACCCGGTTCGCCCCCGCCCGCCATCCCGTCCCGGCGGACAAGTAATCCAGGACCCTCAGGGTCAAAGCTGCCCGCATGGGCGCAAAAGCTGCGCGACCAGCACGGCAAGAAAGGATCGACCGAATGAGCCGAAGCATAACCGAGCTGCAGACAGATATCGCCGCTCTGGAGGCGGCGCTGCGTGAGCTCGCTTTGGGAAACAAGGTCGCCAAGCTCTCTTATGAGGGCAATTCGGTCGAATACACTGCGGCGGATGCGCCCTCGATCCGGGCGATCCTCGCGGCCGATCGGGCAGAGCTCGCTCGCGTGACGAATGCGCGGCGCGGCCCGATGCGGGTGGTCTACTGATGCGCCGCCCCGTGATCCTCGATGCGAACGGCCGCCCGATGCGGGCCAGTGCCTCGGGCCGCCTGATCGGCGGTTCCGGCTATGACGGCGCCCGCTCTTCCCGGCAGCAGACAAAGGGCTGGGGCGCAAGCCCGGTGCCGTCCGTTCTGGAGACCAAGGACCGTGCGGCCATCGCGGCGCGCGCGCGAGATCTTACCCGCAATTCCGGCGTGGCCAGCGGCGCCATGCGCAAGGCGCGGGCGCAAACAATCGGGCCTGGCCTTGCGTTGCGCGCCAAGCCGGACGCCATCACGCTCGGCGTGGATCCGCAGGAGGCCCTCATGTTCGGGCGGCAGATCGAGCGCGCCTGGCGCGGCTGGGCGCATGGCCCGCATCATCAGTGCGACATTCGTCGGGTCCGCAACTTCGGGCAGATCCTCCGCTCGCTCTGGTCTGAGCGTTTCACGACCGGCGAGAATATCGCGGTGATCAGGTGGCAGCCGGATCGTGGCACGGCCTTTGCTACCTGCCTGCAGGAGATCGATCCCGACCGGCTCTCCAATCCGCAGGATCGTCCGGACACCGAAGATCTTACACAAGGGATCGAGCTCGCCGACTCCGGTGAGCCGATTGCGTATCATTTCCGCGACTCTCACCGCTACGATTATCGCTGGTCGACCAAGCGCTGGCACTGGACGCGGATCCCGCGTCTGGACGAAACCGGCCGGCGGGTCGTGATCCATGGTTTCGACGTCGAGCGTGCCGAACAGGTGCGCGGCGTTTCGCCCTTCGCGCCAATCCTGATCGGATTCCGCGATCTGCAGCGCTTCACGGAAGCCGAGATCGGGGCCGCGATCATTAATGCGACTTTCGCGGCATTCGTCAAAGCCGGCTTTGATCCGATCGCTGTTTCCGATGCGCTCGGCCTCGACGGCGGCGGGCTGGCTGATATGGGATCGTCCTGGCAGGATATCCGGACCTCGATCTATGGCTCGGACGGGATCTCGATCAGCGACAATCGCATCGCCATGCTCGCGCCTGGCGATGAGGTCGAGGTCAACAATACGACACGGCAGGTTGGTGCCTTTGCGGATTTCAAGAAGGCCTTCCTGCAGGACTTCGCTGCGGCGCTCGGCATCCCTTACATGGTGCTCTCCGAGGATTGGGAGGGCGTTTCCTATTCGGCTGCCCGCGCTGCCCTTGCCGAGACGTGGCGCATCGTGACGGAGGATCGTGCCACCTTTATCGCCGACACGGTTTCCCCAGTCTTCGCCGAAGTTATCACCGAGGCATTCTGGCGCGGCCTCCTGGTCGAACCGAAAGGCTGGCCGAGCTTCGACGCGGATCCGACAAGTTATCTGCAGGCGGACTGGACGGGGCCGGGCCGGGGTTATGTGGATCCGCTGAAGGAGGCGCAGGCCAACCTCCTGCTGATGCGTACCGGCGCCAAGACGCTCGACCAGATCTGTGCCGAACAGGGGCAGGACTGGGAGTCGGTCCTCGGCCAGCTCGCAACAGAATCGCACCGGATGCGCGAGCTGGGCATCGTACCAGCCGAGCTCGCCGATGCGCTCGCCGCCCGGCCCAGAACAGACATGGAAGACAGCCAATGACCACGCTCGCCACGCTCGCCTCGAAGTATGCTGGCCGCCCGCTGCTGATGCAGCCGGACGCCGCGCAAGAGCTTGCCAACCGGCTCTATTTCTCGGTCCCCTCCGCCTTTGACAGTGGTAACCGTTTCGAAGCCGCCCTGCGCATGATCGGCCTGCGGGGCAAGGCGCGCCCTGCGGCTTTCGATGAATCGGACGCGGATGCCCAGTCGGTGCCAATGCGTGCGTCGCCTGAGGCTTATTGCCCGCTCTGGATGGGCGAGCCGGACGATCAGCTCGACTGGGGGCTCTCACTCAAGGATGGCATTGCCGCGCTCAACCTCGACACGGCAATCGCCGAGCGCGGATCGGCATGGTGTGGGCAATGGTGGCATGGTTACGATTCTCTCGATGCCGCTTTCCGCACGGCCTTCGCGGACGACCGGGTGAAGGGAATTTTCCTCCGGATCGATTCGCCGGGCGGCGTTGTTTGCGGTGGCATTGATGTCCTGACGCAGACGATCCGCGAAGGCCGCGAGGCCTCCGGCGGTAAGCCGGTCTGGGCTTATGCCGATTGCGCCGCCTCGGCAGCCTATTGGATCGCAGCGCAGTGCGACCGGATCATCGCGCCGCGTGCCGGCCTTGTCGGCTCAATTGGTGCCGTGATTGTCCACACGGAAAACGCCGCCATGCTGGCAAAGCATGGGGTCAAGGTCACGCCCATTCAATTCGGCGCGCAGAAGACGGCCGGTGCGGCGTTCCAGCCGCTCGATGAAACGGCCCGCGATGATCTGCAGGCATGGGTCGATCAGGCTGGCCGGGACTTTGTGAGCGCTGTTGCCGAGGGCCGCCCGATCCTTACCGAGGAAGCGCTGCTTGCCACCGAGGCCCGGATCTATCCGGCGCAGCACTCCGAGCCCGGCCGATCCGGCATGTCCCTGAGTTTTGTCGATGAGATATCCAGCGAGGCGGATGCTTTCGCGGCGCTTGTCGATCACCTATCGCCCGCCACCGTGGCGGCCGGCAATGCGGGCCAGCCCGCGCAATCACCAGCAGCCAAAACAGGAGCAGGATCCATGGCGAAGAAACCGGACGCGGCGGCCCGCCGCGCAGCTGAGCGCAAGGCTTTGAATGCCCGCCTTGCCGCGATCAGGGCAGAGGAAGAGCTCGAAGCGCTCGACGGCGAGGAAGAGCCCGCGCCGGGCGAGGGCGAGGAAGTGATCGAGGCTGAGCCGGCTGATGCCGGAGAGGAGGAGGTCGCGGCGGCAGATGGCGAGGAAGATCCGGCCGCTGCCGATGGCGCCGAAGATCCGGCCCCGGCAGACGGTGGTGATACGCCGCCCGATGAAGAGGACCAGTCTGCGCAGGCAAAGGCAAAGCGCCGCACACTGATGATCGCAGGTCTGCCGGAGGCCAGGGGTCAGGAGGCTTTCGCCACCTCGCTCGCAAATGCCGGCCTGTCGGTGGCAGATGCGCAGGCCTCCCTGCGCGCCGCCATGCGCACAAATGCGATCAACGCCCGGCAGGATCACTCGCTCAGTGCCCGCCCGGCCGGCGGCGCCAAGAGCAAGTCTGCCTCGCTGGTCGGTGACTATGTCGCCGCCACCGGATCCACCCGCCTGCGCAAAAAAGCCTAAGGCCTGATTTCAGGCCTGCGGCCCTTTCTCTCTCTCAAACACCCTAATCCCTGAAAGGACGGAACAATGTTTTTCACTCAATCCGAGACTTATGATCCAAAAACGATCGAAGTCGGTGGCGCGCTGGTCGAGACCGGCAAGGTTACGATCAAGAGTGGCGAAACCCTCCTGGCTGGTGCCGTGCTCGGCCGCGTTACGGCGGACAGCAAGTATCGCCAGTCTCTCGCCGCCTCAGCTGATGGCTCCGAGGCGATCCTGCCGGTCGTGCTGATGTATGACTGCGACGCCTCCGGCGGCGATGTGACGGATGTTGCCGTCTGGATCGCTGGCAAGTTCGATGCCTCGAAACTGGGCATCGGCACCGGCCACGATATCGCAGCCGTCCGGCAGGCCTGGCTCGGCTCGCCCATGTTCGCGCCCGACGTTCAAAGCGTCTAGGCTTCCCTTCCAACCTCTCTTGAAGCAGGCCCGCCTCCGGCGGGCTTTTTCTTGCTCCCTACACGGAAAGTAAAAGATAATGACTATCGACATTCGCGCTTGCGACACCCGCGATCTGCTCGGGGCTCTGGACGATCTGTACCAGCCGTCCACCTGGCTGCTCGACAAATTCTTCCCGACCATGGTGCAATTCGAGGACCAGTTTATCCACTTCGACAAGATCACGCGGGGCCGCACATTGGCGCCGATCGTGCATCCGGACGTCAAAGCCTCGCGGCAGCAGGGCCGTGGATATGCGACGACGTCGATCGAGGCGCCCTATATCAAGCTCGACGAAGCCATCAAGCCCGGCCGGGCCCTGAAGCGTATGGCAGGCGAGCGGCTGATGGGCGAGCTTTCGCCCGAACAGCGCTTCAATGCAATCGGCCTCGATATCCTGAATGAGCAGCGCAAGCAGGTGCTGCGGCGCAAGGAATGGATGGCCGCGCAGATGCTGGTCCATGCGTCCATGACGCTCACCGGCGAGGGCTATGAAGAGGCCATCGTCCTCGACTTCGAGCGTGACGCGGCGCTGGAGGTCGCTCTGCTCACGACTGCCCGCTGGGGTGAGGCCGGCGTCTCGGTGCTCGAAGATCTCGAAGACTGGGCGATCACGGTCCAGGACAAGAGCGGCGTTGCGCCGACGGATGTGGTCTTCGATCTGGAAGCGTGGAAGCTCGCCCGCAAGGACGCCGCCTTCCTCCAGGTGCTCGACAACCGCCGGGGTGGTGGCAACGCGCAGGTCGAGCTCGGTCCGATCAGCCCGGACGATGTCTCGCATGCCCGTTATGTGGGCAACACTGGCGACTTCGATCTCTGGGTCTATCAGCAGACCTACGAAACTGCGAATGGCAGCTCTGCCAAGTTCCTGCCCGACAACACGGTGCTGATGGGGTCCTCGGCAATCGAGGGCGTGCAGGCCCATGCGGCAATCCAGTCGGTCGATACGTTCGCCGCTCTGGATCTGCACCCGCGCGTCTACGAAGAAAAGAACCCGGACCGCGCCATCGCGGAAACCCAATCCGCTCCGGTTGTGTTCCCGCAGCGGGCCAATGCGTCCTTCCGCGCATTTGTGCGCTAGGCTGCGGCCTCACTGAAAAAGGCCCCGGCGAACCCGGTTCGCCGGGGCCTTTTTATAACTGCATCCAGTCGGGCTGCAGTCTTCCGATAACGAACAAGCTGGAGGCCGCCATGGCTCAGAAGGATTATGACATTGTGCGCGGCACATTTGCCGCGATTGAAAAGGGCGAGCGGGTCAAGAAAGGCCCCGGCGCCACGATCAGGCTGCCCGAAGAGGATGCGGCGCGTTTCGTGGATCTCGGCCATCTTCTGCCGGCAGGCAGCGCACCGCGCGGACGGGCAAAGTCGCAGGAGCTCCGCGCAGCTGAGCACGAAACCAGGCAGATGCAGGAAGCCCTCGCGCAGGCTCAGAAAGATGTGGCCGACGCGCAGGACGAGGCTGCAAGCCATGAGCTGGTGATCAACCTGCTCGCCGAGACGTATCCGGACGAAGTCGCTGCCGCCCGTGAGGCCATCGCTGCGCAGCTGGCAGCTGATGCCGGCGAAGTGAAGGACTAGGGCTTATGTCTTCTGCCGTTGCCGACATGGTGCTCGATGCCAATTATGCCGGGCCCCATGCGGCCAATGCGGAATATTTCGCGTCCGGCATCGAGCCGGTCGCGGGGGCAGGGGCGCCGTGCCGCGTCATGCGGGCCGGCGAGGAAGCGGGCCTCGATATATCGGGGCTCGTTTCCAAGCCGGTCGTTGATGGATCCACGATCCGCGTGCGGGTTAAAGAGATCAGCGCGCCGAAGATGGGCGGGGCTTTCCTCCTGCTCGATACAAATGAGGTCTTCCAGATCACGGCGCAGCCTGAGCGTCTGGATCGGGCCAGGCGCGAGTTTACTTGCCAGACCATCCTGTGGGGCACGGGCGCGTAGCCATGAGCTTCCGGCTGGAGGCAGCGCTGCAGGGCAATCTCGAAGCATTCCAGAGCGGGGTCCGGACGGCCTGGCTGCAGGCCGGCCGCGATACAATGGAAGTCATGCGCGAGCGCGGCTTGTCCCGCTTGCGCGGGTCGGTGCAGAAAGCCGGGCTTGGGGCTCGCCTCGCCAATACGTGGCGCGGGAATATCTACCCGGAGCGCGGGCTCTCCGATGATCCGGCGCTGGTGCTGTTCTCCAAGGCACCGGAGATTATCAAGGCCCATGAGGGCGAAACAATCCACGCCAAGGCCGGCTCGCTGCTTGCGATCCCGATTCCCGGCAGCCCTGCCGAGGACTTCAAGGTCCAGAAGGGAACCAAGGTCGAATATGCGCGCCGCAAATTTGGCGACCGCCTGTTCGTGATTCCGCCGGTTGCGGGCCGGCCGGCTATTCTGGCGATCGAGGGCGGTGCGATCTCCGCGACCGGGAAGCTCTCGGCCCGGAAGAAACTGAAGTCCGGACAATACGGCAAGGGCGCCGCGACAATCTTCCTTTTCTGGCTGGTGCCGGAAGTCACGCTCGGCGCTCGCCTCGATGTAGACGCGGACTTTGCGGCCATAGGCCGGATGTTGGCAAGCGAATTTGAAAAAGTCCTCGGCGCGCACCTTTTGCGGGCGGGCCTTTCTGAAAGACACTGACATGACCACGAGAGTCGAACAGGCCTATCGGGCCTTGCACAATTCCTTGCAGGCCATGGCCGAGGGATCTGATGCATGTCCGGATGTTGTGCTGCGCAATCGCTCGGTGCCGGATCTCCTGGTCACAAGCCGCACGGGCACGGTGGCCTTCCTGAATCTGCTCGATGATACAGGCCGGTATCTCGGCGAAGAGGTGGCCGGCCCAGATGATCTGGGGCAGGTCGATATGATCCAGCCGGCCACGCTGGAGATCGCCGTGCTCAATCCGGCCGATGAGACGCGCGAGGCGCAATTCGACGGAATTATGGAAGCCCTGAAAGAGTATTTCCAGACGCTCGATCCCTCGCTTGGCGGGCTGGTCGACAATGTGGAAGTGATTGAACCGCCGCAGCGCATGATCCTGCGCGGTGACGTGGCCGTGAAAGCGGCAAGCGTCCGCATAGAGATGACGCTGAGCGTTCCAACTGTTTTCGGCTGATGAAAGGACCATCCGATGCCTGACAATAACGATATTAGGAAACCCGATGCCGAGGCCGGCAAGCACGTCCAGGCCGGGAAACCTGTGCCCGCCGAGGCCATGGCCGTGCTGCTGAAACATGCCGGCGAGATCCCGCCGGGCCGTATCGTGCGCGGCACGCCGGATCAGATCGCTGCACTGGTCACGGCCGGAAAAGCCCGCCGGGCCAACAAGGCAGATTTCGGCATTGCCGGCGGCCGGTCTGTCGCGCTCCGCTAGGCACGGCCTCTGCCCTCGATCTCCCTCCCTCCTGATCCCTGAAAAAGGAAAAACCAATGTCCACACTGCGCGGAAAACAGCTGATTATGTCGGGCGCCTTTCAGACCGATTTTGAAACGATCGCCACGACCGGGGCGTATTATCTGCCCTACTATGACGAATCGTTCCAGTCGGGCGAGGGCCTCGAAGAGGACGACGAGATCCGCGACGATGTGGATAATGACCGCGATACGACAGACCCTGCGCCCGCGCTCGCCAACCCGACCGGAAACCTGAATCTTGCCATGGACGTCAACACGCTGGCTTTCTGGCTCAAGCTCCTGTTCGGCCCGCCCGTCACAACCGGCGCGGCGGATCCATACTCGCACGTCTTCAAGTCCGGCGCAGCGGTGCTGCCTTCGGCCACGCTGGAGGTGCCAATGGGCGAAGAGCGCTGGAAAGCGATTGTCGGGGTCAAGGCGAACACGTTCGGCTTCAGCTTCGACAAGGAGGCCGGCTACAAGAAAGCGCAGATAGGCTGCGTCGCACGCGAGGTGCCCATGCTCACCGGCGCTGGCGCCTCGACCTTCGACGGCCCGGCTCCGACTGTCATTACCCGCGCCAAGGCGCCCGGTACGCTGGCCACGTTCGCCATTGATGGCGTTACGGTCGGCCGCTGCATGGGGGGAAACTTTCAATACACAAACAATCTGGAGCGCGAAGACTTCGCCGATGGCGGAAAGTTCCCGTCCGATTACATGCCGGGCAAGGCCTCGGTCGAGATCACGCCGCGCCTGCGCCTCGACCGGCTCGCGGCTGCCAATGCGGTGCTGGACAAGTTCGCGGGATCCGAGGGCGCCCCGTTTGCCTGCTCCGTCACGGTGCCGATCAGTGCCAGCCGCTCGCTGACGCTGGCAATGCCGAATTGCCGGGGCGAAAAGATCTCGCCTGTGGTCGGTGGTCCTGGCCCTGTTGAATTTCAGGGGCGGATTGTTCCCTCGCAGACTGCGGCCGGGCCGCAGCTCACGGCCACGCTGGTCAATGCTCTGGATACGATCTAAGTCATGGCGCGAACACTTCAGAGAAAGCCGGCCGACTGGGTCACGATTGCTGGCGCCGAAGAGACCGGGGATCTTGTCCAATTCCTGATGACGCCCGCGAGCGCGCTGCAGCATGAGATCGCGCTCGATCGCGCCTCCGCTGCGGCGCGCGAGCTGCAGGAAAGCGAAGAGGTCCGCAAGGCTTATGGCCTCGACGCCCTGCAGGTGGCCGATATCGGCGACGATGGGGAGGCCCTGCTCGGCCTTTCCGCGACGCTGCTTGCCACCGAGCTCGCCCTGATCGTGGCCACTGAGCTGCGCGGTTATCTCGGCGAGGATGGCGAGTCGCCTGCCAGGTTTGATCGCCGGACGATCGCGCTTGTCATGCAGGACTGGCATACCGGCCAATCCATGGCGCAGCGTTTCCTCTTGCGGGCGCTCGTGCCGATTTACCGGAGCATTGAAGAGGGAAAGTCCTAGGCCGCCGGGCAGAATATCTCTGGGGCGGGGGGCTCTCCCTTTGTTCCGGGTGTGCCGATATCGGCACGGCCTGCTCGCGCGGCCTGCGCAATCCTGATGGGCATGTCTGCCCGGTCGATGCAAATGCTCCGTCGACGGGCGAGGGCGTTGCCGCATGGCGTGCGGCGCTCTCCGAGGGGGCCTGGCGCTATGCTGGCGTCCTCTCACCGCATGGCGGGACGATGATCTGCACCGGCATGGATTACGCGGCAGCCCGCGCGATCGCGGATCCGGGCGGTGAACTCGACGCCGATCTCCTGAATGCCTGCCTCAAGGCGATTGAGGGCGGCCGCCTGCGCGGCCAGGCCCGGATCGCAGAAACGGAAGCGGACGCATGAAAACGAATGATGTGAGCATCCGCCTGAGCGCGAAGGGCAAGGACGAATTGCTCAAGACCTTCCGCGAGATGGGCGGCGAGTTTGAGCAGGCCGCCAAGAAAATCGATGCCGGAACGAAAAAGGCCAACAGTGGCCTGAAGGCGCTCGATGCTACCTCCAGCAAGGTCAAGGACGGGCTGCAGGGGATGGCCAATCGCGGCGGGGCCGTGGGCAGCGTTCTCTCGAATCTCGGCCCGATCGGGCTGGCCGCCGCTGCCGGGATCGGGGCAATGGCGGCGGCGCTCAGTGCGGCCATGAAAATCTCGCGCGAGGCCATTTCCGCCTTTGACAAGATCGGCAAGACGGCCGACACGCTGCTGCTCTCGACCGATGCGTTCCAGGCGCTTAACTCTGCCGCGATCGATGAGGGCGTCGAGTTTTCCAAGGTTGAGCAGGCGGTCCGCGCGCTGGACAAACGCACGTCCGAATTGCTGGCCAATCAGGGCGAGCTCTATTCGCGCCTGAAGGAAATCAACCCGCAGCTGGTCGAGATGCTGCGCAATACAGTCGATAATGATGCGCGCCTGCGGATCATGACCGACGCGCTCATCAATGCAAAGACCGCCACCGAGCGCGCGACCATTGCTTACGCCGCCTTCGGTAAGGGCGGCGCGGACGTGGCGCGCCTGCTTGTGCGGCAGGCGGATGGCATGGACGGCATGATCGCCCGCGCCAAGGAACTCGGTCTTGTGGTCGATGAGAAGCTGATCCGCTCGGCTGAAGATCTGGAAAACCAGTTCGGGCAGGCGTCCAAGGTGATCGACCTGCAGCTGAAGCAGGCCTTTATCGATCTCGCGCCGGTGATGCTGGAATCGGCGCAGCTGATGGCGGATCTCGCCACCGGCCTCGCCGACTTTGTGGGCATGTTCAAAGAGTTGGACGAAAAATCGGATCGCCTGTTCGACAAGCAGCTGAATTTGCTTTCTAAGCGTGTCGAAGAAATTGGAATCGGCCGCGATGCAATCGAGGAGGCGTTAAAAACAGGCCAGCCTGTGGACACAACCGGCGCCGAGTCCGCGCTGCGCTGGAAGGCGGGCGCGCAGATCGCGGTCGATGAGTTCAACAGGTTTGCTGCCGAGGCCGCGCGGCGCGCAGAAGAAGACCGGTGGGACAAGATCGAAGAGGTGCGCCGGCGTCGCACGGCCGAGCAGCTGGAGGCCGAAAAGGCGGACCTTACCGCCGGCCTGGCCGAGCTCGCTGAAAAGCAAAAGCAGTGGATCGAAGAGCAAAAAAGCAAGTCCGGCGATGACGGCGGCTTTGTTGTGAATCCGTATGCGAAGGAAGGCATCGAGTCGCGCCGCCTCCTTGGCATTATCAATGCAGAGATGGCGCGCCGGGGCAGCGGGGAGGATGCGGCCGTGGAGGTCGATCCGAAGCGGGTCGCCGAGCTTAATGCCCTGAGGCGCGAGGCTGCCAAGCTGCAAAAGGATCTTGGCGATTACACGCTCTATCTTGCCGAGCAGACGGCCAACTATAAAAAGCTGCTCGATGAGGGGCTGATCTCTCAGTCGCAATATGATGCGGCGGTCAAGAAAGTGAAAGACAGCCTCTCCGGCCTTACGGATGCGACAAAGCAGTGGCAGGGCCTGCTCGCAAGCACGCTCTCTCCGGTGGATCAGGTCAATCGCAAGATCATCGATCTCAAGTCGGACTTTGCGGCCGGGCGGATCGAGGTAGATCTCTACAATGCGTCGCTGGCTGAGCTGCAAAAGCAGCTTGGCGCGGCGCGTGATGCGGAAACCAAGTCCAAGCCGGGTTATGCCGACGCTGAAAAGATCCGGGGCGATCTGGGGCAGGCTGCGACCGACGCGCTCACGCCAGCCGAAAAGCTCCAGCGCGAGCAGGAGCGGGTCAATGCGCTGGTGAAGTCCGGTCAGCTGCAGGGCGATGACGCTACCGATTGGCTGAAGCTCTATGCTGACCGTCTCAGGGAGGCGGCGAACAGCACCGGCCTGCTCGGCCAGGCCGAGCAGATCCTCGACGGGATCCAGGCGGGCCGGATCAAGACCCTGAGCGATCTGGGGCGGGCTTTCTCGGCCATGCTGGTCGATATGGTGCGCAACTATCTGGCGGCTCAGACCAAAATGGGCGGCGGCGCCAGTGCTGGCGGTTTCCTCGACTTCCTGATGGGCGGCAAGGGCGGCGGTGGCGGTGGCTTTATTTCGCAGATTGCCAGCTTTTTCGGTGGTGGCGCAGGTGCGTCCCCGGCGGCGCCTCCGGTGCATATTGTCGGACAGTCGCATTCTGGCGGATCCGGGGCGCAACCACCCGCCCGGCGCAATCTGGGGCGCGGCATGATGCCCGGCGAGCACCTGCAGGTCGTGCGGGACTCCGAGACGATCCTGACAGCCTCCGGCCGCATGAATATTGCGGGGCAGGTGGCGGGTATGGCTGCCGAGCGCCAGCAGATGGCCGGGCTTGTCGGCCGGGCCCTTTCCGGCGGCAAGGGTCAGGGCGAGCTTAAGGTTGTGATCAACAATCATGCGGGTGCGGAGGTTTCGACCGAAAAACGTGATGGGAAGGACGGGCCTGAGGTAAGTATCGATATTCGCAAAAGCATGAAGGACATGGTGCGCGGCGGGGTGTTCGACTCCGAGTTCAAGCGCCGCTATGGCCTGCAACCGGTGGGGGCTTGAATGATTCCTGTTGACTGGCCCGCCGGCGTCCCGATGAAACTGCAGCGCACCGCCTATTCGCGCGACCCGCAGGATCTGGTCAGAAGAATGACTGTAGATGCAGGTCCGCCCCTGCGCTTCCTGATCGATGGTGCGGCGGGCCAAAGGGTGCGGGGCGTGTTGTCCCTCACACCGGCCGAGGCCGGGGTTTTCGAGCTCTGGCGCCGCGAAACGCTCGACCGGGGCATGGGCCGCTTCAACTGGTCGATTACGGACAATGGCCGGCCCGTGATCGCCCGCTTTGCGGCTCAGCCGAAGCTCAGCCTCACACCGAGCCGGTGGCGTTACCAGCTCGACATTGACTGCGCTCCGCCGGATCCAGCGCCGGCCGGGCTGGCAGCTCTTGCGGCGCTGGAGGACGCGGCCCCGGCGGCCTGGCCTGCTGCGGTTCCGTTCCGCCCGCAGCGAACCGGGTTCGCCTCCGAGCCCTTCGATCAGGTTATCCGCAGCCCGGACAATGCCCTGCAGCGTCAGGCGCTTTCAAGCCGGGCCGAGGGCGCGAGTACCGATATCGAGCTCAATCTCACCGCGCAGCAGCTCGCGGATCTGGAAACATGGTTTGAAACGGATGCCGGCTTTGGCGTGTGCGATGTCGTCTTTCCGGATCTCGCCGGCGGCACGCATCTCGGCAGCTTTGACGGCACCTACAAGATCCGCCCGGCGCGCTCTGCCTTGTGGGCGGTGTCATTTCGCATCTATCTGGAGGCTATCGCATGACGGGCCGCGTCCACACTCGAATCCCTATCTGGCTCGCCACGATCGGGCATGCAGATCTCGCCAGCCTTTACGGGCAGGTCGACGCGATCGATGCCTCTGGCGTTCTGCGCGTGGCCAATTGGCGCCGCAATTTCACCTCGCGCGGCCAGATCTTTTATGCCGCCTATTTCCGGGTCAAGCCGCCGGGTCAGGGGGACACGGCCGGCACGCTCAGCCTCTCGATCGATAATGTGGACAGCCGCATTACATATGCGATCGAAACACTCACCGAGCCGCCTGTCGTCACGATCGAGCGCGTCTTCGCTCATGATCCGGACACGGTGATTAACGCTTACCCGGACTTCGAGATGGTGCAGGCCAGCTGGACGACCCGCGAAGTTACCGCCGGGATCGGCCGGCCTCGCACCTCCGGCCCGCTTATCGGCATCACAAATAATCCGAGCAATTTTCCGGCCGGCTATGCCTGACTTTTCTTTCTTGCCCGGCGTGATCGGCACCGATTGGGTGCTGCGCGGCCGGGATCCGGTGCGGGGATGGGATTGCCTCGGCTGCGCGGAAGTCAGCCAGGCGCTCGCCCTCGGCACGCCGGAGATCAATTCGCTCGGCCGGTATGCGCACGATGATCGCCAGTCTCCGGCGGCCATGTTTACTGCGCACTTCACCGAGGGCCTTGCGCCCTATCGCCGGGCACCGGATCGGCCAGCCGGTGCCATCGTCCTTTTCCGCATCGGCCGCCGGCCGGTGCATTGCGGTCTTTATCTTGGGCAGGGACGGTTCCTGCACGCCTCGGAAAAGGCCGGCACGATAATCTCCGATCTAGGCGACTTCGATTATGCCCATGCAGTTAGCGACTTCTACCTTCCGGCCTGATGCCTCCGCCGCGTCGATGCCGATGTTTGCGGCGGTGCGCGAGGATCCCTTCGATCCGCGTCCGCCGCTTCTGGTGGAAGTGAAGCCCGGCGAAACCCTCGCCCTTCTGGTCGACCGGATCGGCCTCGATCCGGTCGCGCGCGAGTTCGCCGTGGCGGTTGTAGACGGCGAAGAGGTTGCCGAGGCGGACTGGTCCTCTGTCCGGATCCGCAATGGCCAGCATGTTGCCATCTGTATCGTGCCGCAGGGCGGCGGCGATTCCGGGAACAAGATCCTGACAACGGTGCTCACCATCTTTGTCATGGTGGTCGCGTTCTGGATCAGCGGGGGCGCGCTCGCGGGCGTGCTTGGCTCTGGCTTCGCGCAAGGCTCGGCGGGCGCGTATTTTGCCGCCGCAGCCGTCTCGACAGTGGGCCAGCTGGCCATCAGTGCGCTGGTGAAGCCGCCCTCGGCGCCGGCGCAGGACAAGATCAATCCCGTTTACAATATCGACGGTGCAGGCAACCAGTTCCGGCCCTTCGATCCGATTATCCTGTCGCTCGGCACGCGCCGCATTTTCCCTCGGCAGGTCGCGCGGGGGTATCAGGAAATTGTCGGCGATGACTTCTATTATCGCATGGTGGTCGAATGGGGCCCGATCGGTGTAGCGCTCTCCGATATCAAGGTCGGCGACACGCCAATCTCCGCGATCGATGGCGTCCAGATGCAGCACCGGCTTGTCGCCAGTGATCCGCACCCGACGCTTTATCCGGCCGAGGTGTTCCAGGAAGCGGTCGGTGCATCCCTCTCCTCGCCGGTCGATTGGGAAAGCCGCCGCACGATCTCGGACGCCACGCAGGCGTCCATTATCATCGGCTTTCCGACCGGGCTCGGTCATACCTCGAAAAAGGGCAAGTCCGAGCAATGGGCCAGCCAGATCGAGATTCGTTACCGGACGGTGACGGGCTCGGCGGGCTCTGAAGTCTATGGCAGCTGGCAAAGCCCGCCGGGAAATTCGGTTTACTGGCCGCTGCGCGGCGGCGTCTATCCCGGCGCCGGCAAATATGGCTTTAGTGCGAAAAAGCTCAATCAGCCCTTTTTCCGGGCCATCACGATCGATCTGCCGTCTGCCGGTGCCTATGATATCGAGGTGCGCAGGTCCTCGATCGACGGTGATCCCGAGACGGACCGCACGGTTGACGACATGGTGTGGCAGGTGCTGGAAAGCCGCCGGCCGGGCCGGCCGGTAACGCGGGACGATGTGGCCTATTCGGTGTTCCGCTTCAAGGGCACCGATGAAACGCAGGGCCGGATCCAGACGCTGAACGCATTGGTCGCGCGCCTGATCCCGCGTTTCGATAGCGGTTTCCTGTCGGGCGGCGACCTTTCCACCGCCACGGCCGCCAGCGTCACGGGTGCTGCCGCGTCGAGCAATGCCTGGGAACAGATCCTCTGGCTTTACCGCAACGGATTCGAGGGGCGCACACCCTTGGCCGATACGGCCATCGACTGGCCGAGCTTCGCGGCATCGGCCAAGGATGCTGCCGACAATGGCTGGACCTTCGACCATGTCTTCGAGCAGGCGGCGACGATCGATGAGGCTGTCGAAACCATCGCCTATTCGGCCTGCGGACGGGCAGCCTTTATCGGCAATAAGCTGACGGCCGTTGTGGACGCGCCGCAGCTGGCGCCGGTGGCGGTGATCTCGGATCGTGTGGCGCGCAACGTGAAGGCGCTCAAGCAGCTCTCGCGGCCACCGCATGGGTTCCGGGTCCAGTTCAATGACGCCGCCGATGGTTACCGCACCCGTGAGGTGATCGTCTATGTCGACGGATATACCGAGGCCACGGCGACGCGCTTCGATCCGATCCAGATTCCCGGTGTTGTGCATTGGGATGCGGTGCACCGGCTGGTTGCGCGCAACTATCGCAATAGCCGGATGCAGAACCGGAACATAACGGCTGAGGTCCCGGTCGATGCCGTCGACACGTCGGTTCGCCTTGGCCGATGGGTCGGCATCCGCACGCGAGTGGTGGAAGTCGGCCGGGCCAGCGGATGGATCCGCTCGATCGAAACCGATGGTAGTGGCAATGTGACGGCGGTGACGCTCGACCAGCCGGTGGAGCAAACCACGGGCGACTCGCTGGTGCTGCAATGGATGCGGCAAGGCGCCCCCGGCCTGGCCGAAGAGATCAGTAATGCGCTGGCCGTTTCGGTTGTGGCGGACGCGGTCAGTGAGCGGATTGAGTTTTCCGCGCCGATCACCGGAAGCGACAAGCCGCAGGCCGGTGACGGCTATATCTTCGGCGTGCAGGGCTACTCGCGCCTTGATGGACTGGTCGAGAATATCGAGGCCGTCGATGAAAACTGGCTCAGGCTGGAGCTGGTGAATTACGCGCCGGCGCGCTTCGATGAAACCGGGCTCACGATCCCGGCCTATACGCCCGCCTATGAGCGCCCGGCCTTCATACGGGCGCCGGCGCTGGAGCTCGTTTCGATCGGGCAAAACCTCGACCAGACGGTTATTCACTTCCGGCCGGTGCCGGGCGAGCGCGGCGAGATCGCTTATCTGGTGGCCTCGCGTGCGATCGCGCCGGACGCGGGCGATACCGAGACCGGCGTCTGGCAGGCCTTGCCGGATCTCGCGTCAACTGAGCGCCAGCTCACGGTCGCGGCCGGGCAGGCGGGTGACTCGTGGATTTACCGGATTGCAGCGGTCGCGCCGGGAGGCGATATCGGGCCCTATTTACTGATTGATCCTGTCGCTGCGCTGGCCGCGCTCGATACGCCGACCAGTGTTACGGCCGTTGGATCCACCGAGGAGGGCGCAGGCGGCTCGCAGCGGCCGCTGCTCACGGTTTCCGCTGATCCGGTCGAGGATGTGCAGGTCGAGCAGTTTGCGATCGAGCTGCGCCGGGTGGCGGTCGATGAGTTCGGGGGCCGCCTTGCTGAGATCGACCAGCCGCCTTTCGTGCTGGCGGCCAGTGTCCCGGCCGAGCTTGCGACGGCCGAGATCCGGGGCCTGGCTGCCGGTGCGCGGCTTGATGTCGAGGTCTACTTCAAGGGTGCCGATCAGCAGCTCAGCCCGCGCGTCCGGGTGGCGGACGTAATGCTGCCGGCTGCGGATGTCTCAGGCTCGGCAATGGATCTCGTGCCGGGCAGCGCGTTGGAGGCTTACATTCTGGCGCATGCCGGCGCAGCGGGCGTCGATGGCGTCGATGGTGCGAACGGCAACACGGTTGCGCAGCTCTCGGTCTATCGGCGCGCCAGCTCAGCCCCTGCGGCGCCGTCTGGCGGATCGTTCGATTTCGACACGCTCACGCTGACGCCGCCCTCGCTCTGGTCGGCGACAATACCGGGCGGGTCAGACCCGCTCTATAGCAGCGTGGCGATTGCCCGTATCACCGGCACGTCCGGGACGGATGCGGACATAACATGGTCGGCGCCGGGGCTGGTGGCGGTGAATGGCGCGGACGGTGCCAACGGTGCAGACGGTGCAGACGGCGCGCCGGGTGCGGACGGTTCGGCGGGGAAGTCCGTTTATACCGCGATCATTTTCAGGCGCTCGGCCTCCGCGCCTTCGGCGCCGTCTGGCGGATCGTTCAATTTTGGAACCAATGTCCTGACGCCGCCCTCAGGCTGGGCGCTCGATGTGCCGGCCGGGTCCGATCCGATTTACGGGACGCGGTACGTTTTCTCGATTACCGGCGACACCGGATCGGTCATAGCGGGCGCATGGGCGGCGCCTTTCCGGATCGCAGAGGATGGCGCAGCCGGGCTTGACGGCTCGCCGGGCGCGGATGGCGTCTCGACCTTCCAGGCCTCGATCTATCGCCGGGCCTCCTCAGCGCCGGGCACGCCGACGGGCGGCAGCTATAATTTTGGCTCGCAGGTGCTCTCGCCGCCCTCCCTCTGGTCGGCGAGCGTGCCGTCCGGAACGGAGGCCGTCTGGACCTCACGGGCGCTGGCGAGCATTGTGGGCGTGACGGGCACCGACAGCACGCTGACATGGACCGCGCCGGTGATCCTTGCCCAGAATGGTGCGACTGGCGCAACGGGTGCAACGGGTGCGACCGGGGCAACAGGCGCAACAGGCGCAACAGGCCCGGCGGGGCCAACCGGGCCAACAGGCGCCACCGGCCCGCGCGGCGCGCAGCTCTTCTTCGCGTCCGGCACGGCCTGGTCGGATACAGTCGCCAACAATGCGATCTCGGCCTCTGGCTATAGCAAGGTCCTTGGCGACCGGGTGACGATCCACTCTGCTTCGCCAGCCTTCAGCCAGACACGGATCTGGAACGGGTCGGCTTGGGAGATCCTCGCGCTGGTGCTCGATGGGGCCCTGCTGGTCAATGGCTCGGTGACTGCAGGGGCGCTCAATGTCACGTCGCTTTCTGCCGTTACCGGCACGATCGGCCTGCTGCGGACGGCCACGTCTGGTGCGCGCACCGAGATCCAGGACAACCAGATCCGGGTCTATGATGCGACGCGCCTGCGCGTGCTCCTGGGAGTGTTTACCTGATGGCGCACGGGCTTCGCGTATGGGATGCCGCGGGCAATCTCATCGTCGACACCTCGCAACGTCATGGCACAATTCTTGGCGTGCTGACGATCACGGGCGGCGTGGATGGATCTGTCACGGATGCGGGGTTTGCGCAGGGCGAACCGTTATGGATGTGCACCGCGCTGGCATCTTATGCGACCTACAATCCGGCCTTCAGCTTTGACGCTGGCCTCAATCGGTTAAGTTGGTCCTGGGGCGGACGATCCGGCACAAATCAAAAACTCGTTTACGGGGTATTCTGATGGCAGCCGGGCTTCGGATCTATAATGATGACGGCATCGTCCAGATTGACAGCGACTACCGGAATTTTTCGTTCATATCGAAGGGCTCGGCGACGTGCAATTTGGCGGCCGGCGGTGCGGCCAGCGGGCAATTTGCGGCGATCACGGTCACGGGTGCCGAGGCGCCCATGGTGGCGATCAATCCGGGGGACTCGATTGTTTGCCTCTGGCGGGTCAGCGTTTCCGGATCGACGTGGACGTTCTATTATTATGGCGCTGCGGGCGCGACGTTCGATTATTGGGTGTTCGACTATTACCAGACGCCCGTTACCAGTCCGGCGGGTCTGAAGGTCTTCAATGCGGCCGGCGACGTGGTTTATCATAGCGATGTCGCGCCGATGCGGATCGCGGGCTTTAACGCGTCCGGCGGGGTTTCGGGCCTGCCTTCCGGGCGATCTTATGCCGGAATCCAGACGGCGGCCGCTTTCAGCGAGTCGTATCTGGATCTCGGTTTCGGCTCGGTGACCTACACGTCGCGCCTGTCTGGTCTGCGCCAGCTGAGCGCGACCAGCCTGGGCCTCTTCCCGGTGATATTTGAAAGTTACACGGTCGGGTCTGCCGGGACGGATGTTGCAGATCCGTCGCCGGGCCTGATCGTGGTCGACGTGACCAATCTTTGAAAGCCAAGGAGGCTCCTATGCGCCGCTCAATCCTTTTTCCGGCTGCACTCGTCTTGCTGGCGGGCTGTCATCAGCGCCCGCAGGCAAGCCCGGTCACGCCCTATCATCCGCCCGTGCGACAGGATGTTCCGCCACTCGCGGTGCCGGGCGACACGCAGGAGCAACGTGCACAGCGGTTGAGGGTCTGGTGTGATGCCCGCACGGATGCCAGTGCCTATCCGGTCTGCGGCTGCTTTGCTGCCGGTGAGCGGTCCGCCCGCTGCCCTGAATAGTCCGCGACCGGGACGATTCCTGGCCCACGTCACACGTTATAAAGCGGAGCGAGAAATATGGAATTTCCTGTCGAGCCAATCGCGCCTGGCTATGATGCCAGCCTGCCGATTGCCTTTCCCAATGATTTTGCGGATGCAGTGAGCCTTGAGGCGGGCGCGCTGGTCGCGCAGTTCCGGGCAAGGGTGGATTCGGACACGCCGCTGTTTACGGCGCGCACGGAGGATACCACGATCACGATCGCGCGCGGCGTTGCGGAGACGCTGGTGACCGTGCAGGTGCCGGCATCGGCGACGGCGAACATGGCGCCCGACACATCCGTCGTGTTTGACTTCGTGCGCATCGATGGCGCTGTCCGCGACCATGTCCCGGGCCTCTGGCGCTGGCCGGTGAGAAAGGCGGTGACCCGCGATGTCGGCTAATGCCTATGCCACACTGACGCCGACGGCAGCCTATGCCTCTGTGTCCTTCCTGCCGGGCGAGCCCGTGCATGCATCCTATCGCCAGATCCGCGTCGCCGGGCCGATGGGGCCGGATGGCCCGTCGGCCTATGAGGTCGCTGTCGCCCTCGGCTTTGCCGGGACCGAAGCGGAATGGCTCGCAAGTCTTGTCGGCCCTGCCGGCGAAGTCACCACCATCGATGGAGGATTTTTCTGATGGCAAATGACGTTAAACTGAAGCGCCGGGTTTCAGGTGCGGCGGGCGCGCCTGCTGCCCTGAAATCCGGTGAGCTGGCCTGGAACATGGCCGACGACACGATCTATGGCGGCAAGGGCGATGATGGTGGCGGCAATGCCACGTCCGTCGTGCCCGTCGGTGGCGAAGGCTATTTCGCCAAGAAAGACAATGCGGTCCTGACCGGCGCGCCCACCGCGACAACCCCAACCGGCGGCGACAATACGACCCGAATCGCGACAACCGCTTTCGTCCAGAACGCGGTCGGGGCGGCGGGCGGCGGCGACATGCTGAAATCCGTCTACGATTCGAACGATGACGGGAAAGTGGATGCGGCAGCCGTGGCGGACGCGGTGGCGTGGACAGGCGTAACGGGCAAGCCGGCAGAGTTTACCCCGGCCGATCATGATGCCGCCAAGGTCACCACGGGCACGATTGATCCGGCTCGCCTGCCTGCCGTCCTGTTTGCGGCCCCGGTTATTTCCAGCGGCGCCATCGCGGACCTGACGGCCCCGCAACAGGCGGAGATTTCGGGTGGAACGTCCGTCGTCACCACGGACGGGCGGGAGTGGCGCTATACGGGCACCGGCGACAAGACGCTGGAGGCTTCCTATGTCGAAATGGCGGACCGGACGCCGGACTGGTCGACCATCGCGGGGAAGCCTGCGACGTTCGCGCCCTCGGCTCATACGCACACGCTGTCCGACATCACGGACGCGGGCACCATGGCGTCTCAGGCTGCGTCAGCGGTGGCCATCACGGGAGGTACGATCAACAATATCGTGCTGGACGGAGGCACGTTCTAGGCCATGGCAAACGAGATCCTCATCAAGTCCGGCACGCGTGCCCTGATCGATGCGGCGGGCGCTGCGGGCCAGCTCAAGGCCCGCGAGCCCTACCTCATCACGGATGAGCAGCGCCTCGGGGTCGGCCTCGGTCCGGACGCGGTGGCCGCTATGGTGGCTTCGGATGATTTCGCCTCGATCCGCTATCTGACGCAGGCCGCCTATGCGGCGCTGAGCCCGCCGGATGCCAAGACGCTTTATGTGATCTCGGATGCAGTCCCGGCCTTCTACCTGCTGCAGCAGATCAAGGTCGCGGCCAATATTACGCTCGGGTCGGGGAATGTCTGGTGCCGGGTCCGGACGGGTACGGCGGCCGTCACGATCACGCTCCCGGCGGCGCCGTCCGACGGCGACCTTGTGCAGGTCACGGACGCGGACGGGAATGCCGCCACGAACAACATAACGCTTGGCCGGAACGGCAACACAATCGGCGGGCTCGCCTCGGACTTTGTGCTCAATGCGGCGTTCTCCGGCCCGTTTGGCCTCGTCTATGACGCTGCAAATACCAATTGGGAGTATGCGTGATGGCGACACTATCGGACAAGATGGGCGCGCCAGCGCAGACGGTCCGCATCGCGATCATCCGGCCCCAGCATGAGGTCTTGTTTGCGGGGGACGTGAGCGCTGTTCAGGCCGGCGGAGGTCTGGCCGTAGGGAACATTTCAGCCCTGAAAGAGGCTTACCCGGACGGCGAGGTGATTTATCCCGACGCGGGCATGGATATCGCTACAGGTTATATCTGGTCGGGCGGGGTGTTCGTGCCGCCGGCGACGGTGCCGCGCTTCGCCCCTTATCAGATTTTTGCCATGTTCACAGAGGCCGAGCGCTCACGATATTTTGCGGCCATCGATGCGGCGGACGTAAGTGTGCGGACGGTTTCCGAGATGATCCGGCTTCAGGCTGGAATGTTGCTGGAAGGGACTCACCCGGTCGTGCAATCCGCGCTGGTCATCTTGCGGCTGGCGGGCGTAATTGACAGCGATGCGCGTTTGACTGAGCTCGGAAATAGCCTGCAAGGGGTCTAGCGTTGACCATTTACAAGCAGAACACGCGCGGGCTTCTGATGCCGTCCAGGGGGCTGCGCCGGGGGGCGGACAATATCCGCCCGAATACGCCTTCGACGGGATCTTATACCGTGGACCCCTCTGGCCCCGCTTTCGAGCCGGGTGTCATCCATGCCTGGAACCCGGACGGTGGGGCGGATGCCTCGGGCATGATTGCAGATGTCGTTGGCGCAGCGCCCATGTGGATCATGAATTCCGGGGCTCCGGTCGTCAACTGGACCGGGGAGATGGTGGGCGGCGCGCTGGTCGTAGAGCCGCCCGGCCTTGCTGACTTCAAGGCGTTGACCGGCGCTACCCTGACGTTCTGGGCACTTATGCGGTCAACGTCTCACACCTATGCGGCCTATGCAGGGATGGGTGACGCCCAGCCGGTGACCGGGGGAACTCAGGGGTCATGGCTGCTTCGCCGGGAGGGCGGCACGCTCATGCAGTATTCTGTCAGGACGTCGAGTGGTGGAGCAGCGTCAGCAAATGGGGGCGCTCCGGTCAACGATGAGTGGTATCATTTTTCGCTGCGCTTTGGGGCGTCTCAGTGGCGTTCCATCTCCAACAACTATGCCGCCTCAGTGGGTCTGACTTGGGTTTCAACACCAAAACAGACAACGAATGACTGGCCTCTAATCCTCGGCGCTTATCCTTTGGCCGTTCCGAAGGAAAGTGTTGGCGACGGATCATATAACGGGCGCTTCGCGGATGTGCGTCTGTGGGATCATGTCCTGGATAATGCCGAGGTTGCCGCGCTTTATGCGGCCGGACGGCAGACTTATTGAACGCCGTAGGCGGACAATCCATCCTCACCAACAATAATGGCCACAAGTCTTTGCTGACTTCGCCGTTGTCCTGAACCCGGCCTCCTGGGCCAACCTTCGAAAGGAAGCTGGAATGACCTATGACCGCAAGGCCATGGAAGCGGAACTGCGACGTGATGAAGGCGAGGTGTTGCATGCCTATAAGGACAGCGAGGGTTATCTGACGCTTGGCGTTGGGCGGCTGATCGACAAGAGGCGGGGCGGGGGTATCTCCCCGGCGGAATCGGCGGTCCTGCTGGGCAATGACATGGATGCAGTCGAAGCGGAACTGGACCTCAAGCTGCCCTGGTGGCGCACGCTGGATGCCGTGCGCCAGCGCGTCCTGATGAACATGGCGTTCAATCTGGGCGTCCCCGGCCTGCTGAAATTCCGCAACACGTTGAAGGCGGTTCGCGAAGCGCGCTGGGAAGCTGCGGCAGCAGGCATGGAAAGCAGTCTCTGGCACCGGCAGGTGGGCGCGCGCGCTCACCGGCTGGAGGCCATGATGCGAACCGGCAACGTCTGAGCGCGGAGGAAATGTCCTGCGCCATGGGGCGCGGGTCGAAGTGCCCCGTCTGCCATCCCGGCTGGCGGGTTTTTCATAGCCAATCCACGAAAGGAAATTCAATGTTCGAATCGATGAAAGTGAAACTGGTCGCGGCGGTGATCGCGCTCGGCACGCTCGGCACCTGTACGGCGTGTTCCGGCATTCCGCAGTTTACCGAAACACAAAAGCCCGTGGCGGAACTGTATCAGGCCGCCGAAACGGTCGACCAGAAAGCCTGGGCCACAATCGGCATCTATTACGATACGGTCGAGACGGCCAAGGCGGAATGCGCCAAGCCGGCCACGCCAATCGAGACGTGCGCCGCACTGGAAGTCGCCTTCGATGAAACCGCTGAACGGGTCGCCACGGCCTCGGATCTCTGGGCCTCGGTGATCGCCTATCGCGAGATCTATGGCGACTTCACCAGCGCGGATGCGGTCGGCAAGGCGGCGTCCGCCAAGGCAGCGCTTGATCAGGCCCTGCAGGACTGGGTGTCGCTGCGTCCAAAAGTCGAGAATGCCATCCGGCTGGGCAAAGATCTGCCGTCGGAATAACCGGGCGTGGCTGCTGGTCAGCCGTGTTCACCCCTCTCTCTCTGATCCTGAAACCTGAAAGGAAATACACATGCTCAAGGATGCTGTGAAATGGCTCGGCGTGGTCAATATGGTGACCACGTTCGCCGCGCCTCTGATTAAGTCCTACCTCACGCAGGACGATGAAAAGCTGCCGGACTGGTTCGATGACCTGTCGGACCTGATCGCGTCAGCGAATGCCAATGCAAAGGCGGGTGTTGCCTTTGACGAAGCCCTTGCGGCCCGGATCGAGCAGCGTCTCGCGGCGCTGCCGGCAGAACCGTCCAGCGAAGACTTCCTCTCGATGGGCCGCCAGATCCGGACCTCCTATCTGGACTTCAAGGACATCATGGCTGCCCGCCGCGCCGGTCTGGCCTGAGGCATCGATCCTGACAGGCGGCTGCTTCGGTGGCCGCCTGTCGCATTCCTGAGAGGGCATTCGCGTGGATACAGACAAGACGGCAGAGCAGATCCTGGATGAGGGTGGCGAGATGCTGAGGAAATGGCCGCGTGTCGGCATTGTGCTGGGGGCGGTCGGGATGGTTGCGACTTATATCGTCACGAACTGGCCCCTGGTGGAGCCGGTCGTGTCTTCCGCGCCGATGGTGGTTCTGTCCATGGTGGTCTGCCTCCTGCTGGGCGGATTGACCAATCACTGGATGGTGTCGCTGCCGCTGGGCGACCGCGTGTCGCGCGCCGAAGGCGTGATCAACCGGATGCGCGAACGTGAGCGCGAGCTGGGCGGCGAGATCACGGCACTCAAGGTCATGGTGGCCACATTGCAAACCCGGCTGGACATGATGAGCCGGACGCAGGGCGGGGGCGGTTAGGCGTATCGGCTGCCCTCTGCGCATGAAAAAGCCCCGGTGCCTGCTGGCGCCGGGGCTCTTCTGTTTCAGGCGGCGGCTTCGTCCTGGGGCGCGGCCGTCAGATGGACGTCCAGCGCTTTCATGACGCCGAGCAGTGTGCTGAGCTTCGGGTCGCCGCCCTTGCCGAGCGCCTTGTAGAGGCCTTCGCGGGTGATGCCGGCGCGCTCGGCAACCTCGCCCATGCCGACGGCCCGCGCGATGTCGCTCAGGGCCAGTTTGATGAAGGCCGCGTCGCCCTCCTCGAAGGCGGCCGCCAGATAGGCGGCGCGGTCAGCGGGTGTTTTCAGGTGGTCCTGGATGTCGAATTTTTTCGTTTTCAGTGCCATGTCAGATGTCCTTTGCCATTTCCTTCGCCGCAGCGATGTCCCTGTCCTGCGTGCCCTTGTCGCCGCCGCACAGCAGGATGACGATTTCCTCGCCCTGCTGCACGAAATAGACCCTGTAGCCGGGGCCGTAATGGATGCGCATTTCGCTGACGCCTTCGCCGACCGGGGCGACGTCGCCGGAATTGCCGGTTTCCATCCGGCGGATGCGCGCCACGATCCGGGCGCGGGCCTGCCGGTCGCGGAGCTTGCCGAGCCATTTGGTGAATTCTTCTGTCTGCCGGACTTCGATCATGCGTAAACTATAGTTTACAGGCGGCGGGCCGTCAACAGGAATGTAGCCTGTAGTTCACGAAAAGTGCGGACCGGTCAGGTGCGCCCTCGGCGCCGCTCCAGTTCGGCCTGCAGGGCGGCATCGATGATCCCGGCGAGTTCCTTCAGCAGGCCATTGTCGTCGCCATATTCGAGATACTTCCGGCTTCCGACAAGCGTGATAATCTCGCGGCTGCGGACCCTTTGCAGGGCCATATAGACGACTTCGCGGCGGCGGCGTGGGGGTCTTTGTGCGGGCATGGGTTCATGATTAGCTTTGCGGTCTGGGGGAGTCCAGCGCGGCGCAGACGGTACGGCGAACCCGGTTCGCTCTGGGCAAACCCGGTTTGCAGATTCCCGCTCTGTTCCGGTTTGGTTTGCAAGCTATCGCCTTGTTAAACAAGAAATAACAGCCGCTTTGTAATCAGAGGGTCGCGGGTTCGAGTCCTGCAGCCGGCACCACAGTAACTATTACAGATCGCGGCAGTTTCAGTCGTTCGCGATTTCGTCCGGTTTGCAGCCGGTTTGCAAATGTCGTTCGCCAGCCATTCTTTTGAGCATGTCCTGAGCCAGCGCGTCGGCGCTGACATAGCGGGTCATGATCTGTTCAACGCGCGTTTCAGACCAGCCGATAATCCGTGCGATGTCGCGCGTGGTGAGGCGGGTCTTGGCCAGCTGCGTGACCGCCGTTCCCCGGAAATCATGCCATGTCAGCCCCTCGATTCCGGCGTCAGCGCGTGCCCGCGTGAAGCTGGAGCGCAGGCCGTCGCTGGTCCAGGCGCGCCCGGTCGAGCTTGTCAGGATCACGGGGGACCGTTTCGGGATCCCGGCGAGCAATTCCCGCAGGGGCGGCGTGATCGGAATGATGGCGTCCTTGCCGCGTTTGGACGTGCGCCAGCGGATCGAAATGTCTGTCGTCGCTGACCATGGCAGGGCGATCAGGTCGCCTTGCCTGAGGCCTGTATTGACCGCGAGGCGCACCGCCCAGCCAAGTGTCGGCTGGCAGTGGCTTAGCAGCGTCTTCAGCTCGGCGTCGGTCCAGATCCTCTCGGAGCGGTCTGCTGAATAGATCCGCTCCAGCGCGTCCGTGGGCCGGGCCGTCGTTATCCCGCGTGAGCGCGCCCATGAAAAGAGCCGCGACACGATGCTGATGCGCAGATCGCCCGTGCGGGAACCGGGGGCGCTGTCGCGCCAGTCCGCGAGATCCTGTGCGGTGCGGGGATCTTCGAACAGGGCCGTGCGCCAGTCGCCAAACTCCGTGCGGAAGTCTTCCAGATAGTGGCGATAGTCGCTCTGGGTGCGGGCTTTCAGCTTTTCGAATTCGGGAGATTTGAGGAACCCTCTCACAAGGCCTTCGATATAGGCGATGCTGGGTGCGGGCCTGATGTCCTGCACGTCTCGCGCAGCTGACAGCCTGCCCAGAATATCGGTCCTGGCGAGTGCGGCTTCCAGATCGGCGCGGGCGCTCTCCTTGTCGTGGCCGATGCCCTTCGCAATCAGGGGGCCGCCCTGATAGGCATAGGCGTAATAGGCCATCTTGCCATCAGCAAGCCGCTTAGTGGCGGTTCTCAAGCCGGTTACCTTTACGCGCACGCGACAGTCTTGCCTCTTCCAGGGGGTCGCGCATTGGTGCCCCATCAGCCTGATCCGTCAAGAGGCGCAGCGTTCCGTCGGGCTCTGCAATGATCTCGGTGATGCGCAAGTCGTGGTCGATCGCCGCCTGGATCATGTCCCTCAGGGGTCTGTTGGGTTGTGGGGCCGCACGGTCCGCTTTCATGGTGTGGGTGCGTGGGTGGGGGGCGTGCGGCCCCATGCCGGGGCGTGATTGCTCCAGCTTGTCGGTCATGCGGGATGGATCTCCGCGATGTCGGTGCGCGACTGGCGGACGGCGATGCGGCCTGTGGACCACGCGTTGATCAGATGCGGCTCCAGCAGGAAAGGCGCAAGGCCCTCAGGGCGGCGTATCACAACGGACGCCATGGCGGCACGGTCCAGCGGGCGGTGAGGGATAAGGCCCGCGATCCGGCCGGCAGCGCGCGCCGGATCGCGAAGGATGTCTTCGAAGCGCAGGATCATGACATTGCCAGCGCACAGGCCCGACAGGTGGAACAGCGCCTGCTTGCGGTCGCGCGCATAGGCGGCAGCCAGGGTCCGCAGGGCGTGCCGGTCCTGCATCACGGGTACGCCGGTGGCCTCCAGGAAGCGCAGCGTGCTGCGGGCGCGGATCTTCGGCTCACGGTCGAGCCACAGTCCGGTGAGCGCCACACGCTGGCCGGTACGGAAGCGCTGAGGCTCCAGCAGTTTCACCGCGCCATCCTCGAAGCGAATCCAGCTGGCATCATTGCCGAGCCCTGCGCGAGCCCCGCTGCGGACATCCTCGAAGGCCGGGGCCTGCCCGGCGCAGTCCAGACCGCCTGCATAGAGCATCTGCATGACCAGCGAGGAGCCGCCGCGCTGAAAGGTGGAGACAATCATGTCAGCCATGGGCCAGGCCCTCCCATCCGGAGCGGAGGAAGGCGGCGGCGATCAGCAGGATTACCCCGCCGCAGACCCTCTGCAGGATGCGTGTCAGGCGATCCGCCGCGCGCCCTGTTCCGGGCCTGAGGATGCCAAGGGCGCCGAAGACGGACAGGGCAAGACCGACAATCAACAAGAAGAGATCCGCGACGCTCATCCGGCTGCATCCCTTCCGGCTTTGTTCAGGGCTATGAGCAGGGCGTGCCTGGCCTCTGTCAGATTGTCCGCAGACGGCGTGTGAAGGTGCACGCGCACGGAATCCCTCGCTTCCGGGAGGCCTGGAATCCACATCACGAACGCGGCGTGGATCGGGGCCTCGCCGATTTCTTCGGCGATCACTGTCATGATCCGGCCGGTCATGTCGCTCATGACTTGGCTCCTTTCAGCAGTGTTTCGACGGCGCGGGTCATGTCCGCCTCGTCGAGGAATTGCGCCTCTGGCGGTATCCAGCCGGGGGCGCGGTGGCGGGCCATCCAGTCTGAAAGCTCCGCCGTTTTCGCCGGCATGGGATCATCCTCAGGCGCGCGCAGGGCAGCGGCTGCGGGGCCCGCGATCGCGCGCAGCTGGGCGCTGGTATAGGTGCGGAACCAGTCGGCATCAGCGATGCCCTCAAGTTCCGCCTGTTCGGGTTCCAGCCCGGTCAAGATGCGGCTTTCGGGCTGACAGCCAGGCCCGGCATTCCAGCCCATGTCCACGCACTGATCGGCGATCAGGTGGGCGAAGAGATCGAGCAATTCCTCATGGTGCAGGGCCAGCAGGGCGGAGACGGCAATTTCGGCATCGGCAATCCCGATGCCCCGGCCCTCATCTTCGAAGCCGGGCAGCGTAGCGAAGAAATCCGGCATGAGCCCGTCCAGCGCCCGGTGCACCTCTCCTGCATCGCCGGTGGGGCGGTCTGTTCGGATATTGCAGAGCTTTCCCTTACCGGGCAGCAGGGCGACAATGGCAACGGCGAGGGCGCGGTCGCCATCCCTGCGGATCAGCTCCCGGACATGTTCGGTCCGCACGGTCGCGCCCGCCATCCAGTTCTTGCGGGCATAGGGTTGCGGACCGGTGGGGCCATCTGCGGCGGCAACCTTCGCGGCCTTCGCCTTGACGGTTTTTTCGGCCGTCGGGCTGACGATGTGTATCCACGCTTCTGCCGTGTTCGGATCAAGCCCGTAGAGAACATAGGCATCGGATGGCATCGGATCGGCACCATCGACGATCTTGATGCCCTCCTGCTTGTAGTACCACTGGGTAAACTTCGCGGGCGGGCAGGTGAGGCTGTGCTGCTTGGACAAAGCCTTGGCCTGCTTCTCAATCGCGGCGCCCTGCAGCTTCAGGAAGAGGGCCTTGTCGAGCAGCTGATAGCCGGTGCCCTCCGGGCCCTCGCAGGACGGTCCGCCCGCGGCGACATAATCGTCCAGTTCGAAGATGGCCGCGTCAGAGTGGTAGCCCGTTTCGGCGAGCCATTCTTTCAGGTCGGCTTCGGTGCGGATATCGCCCCATTCGAGCGCCTGTATGATCTCTTTCTGGAGGTCGGGCGTGAACCGGGCGCAGGCGAGGGCGAGTTTACGGGTTGGTATCCAGCCCTTTGTCCAGGCCTCTTTCATTTCGGGTATCAGGTTTCGCGAAACCTGAAGATAAAGCTGGACATTGCGGCGGGTCTCGCCGGTGCGCTCGGCAATCATGAGGGTGGCGCTGCCAGCATCGCCGGTCTCGGCTTCGCGCAGGGCGGCGAGGCGGGCATAGGCTTCGGCCTGCTCCAGCGGGTGGACGTCCTCGCGGCGCTCGTTTTCCTGGATGGCCAGCTCCAGATGCGTCGCATCGTCAGCCTCGATGATCCGCGCCAGCGCGGTGGCATCCTTCGGCCAGCGGCCATCCGCGACCAGCAGCGACATGGCGCGGAAGCGCCGCTCGCCGAAGATGACGTGATAGGGCGCCGCCTGTCCGGACACTTTCCGGATGCTGATATTCTGCATCTGGCCCTGCGCGAAGATATTGTCGGCCAGCTCGGCGATGCTCTCCTCGCTGAAGCTCTTGCGCGGGTTGAGCGGAGACGGGGCGATTTGGCTGATCGGCACCTGCTCAACCGGGCTGACAAGCTGCGCGGACGTGTGTGGTTTTTTTGATTTGCTCGCCGTTGTTGCCGGGGCCTTCTTCGCGGCGGGCTTCTTCGGGGCGGGCTTTTTCACGGGGGCTTTTTTCGCGGTTGTGGTGGCCATCAGACGCGCACTCCCTCTGGAATGGCATTCGCGTGGATGGGCGGGTTCTGCAGGTTGCGGCCGGCGATCAGGCCTTTCGGGGCGATGGGCTGGCGCAGCTGGCGGGCGCCCATCCGGCTCAGCTCGGCAATCTGGGTAAAGATCTCGGCGGTCTGGCTGGCGGCTTCGGCCTCGATGTCTGCTGTCGTGGCGGCATCGTCGAAGAAGTCCAGGATACAGACGCTGAGCGTGTCGGCGGCGTGCTTCAGCATGCCGGCACTCAGCCGGTTCGTGCCGGTTTCGTATTTCTGCAGCTGCTGGTGGCTGATGCCGAGGTCTGCGCCCAGCTCAGCGAGCGTCATGTTGCGCGCGAGGCGGATGCGGCGCAGGTGCGCGCCGACCTGAATGTCGGTCTCTGTCGGCGCCCGGCTGGTTGATTTGCCCGGGGCTTTTTTGAATAGCTCGCGGCTGTTGCCAGCTGAAGCTGGCGCCGCTGCGCCCGCGCCTTGCTTGTGGGGGCGCGTCCCGGGCGCTGCGGTGCTTGTGTGTCTGGCCATTGTGTTTCCCTTCCTGAGACCTTCCCGCCCCTCAAATTGCGCGGGGTCCGTTGGCGGGAAGGGGGTCAGTGCATCCGGACCCCGCGCGAACCGGGTTCGCCGGTCTGCGATGGAAGTCACCATATAGGAGACAAATCGTCAACAGGAAAAGTTGCCAAATAGGTGACTAACTGAGATCGAAGTCTGCAACGTCACCAAAATTGGCCGCACACATTGGCTTGCTCTTGCAACTCCGGTTAGCTCTATTGCACCCATAAGGTGCCCGGAGGGTGAGAGAATGCTGCGATGGATCGGGCGTGAAATTCGGAAGGGTGGCGCCAACGCGGAGGGGCTTGCGGATCTTCGGAGGAGGATGGCGGGTGGCGCGTGCCTTGTGTTGCTGGTCGGCGGCAGCATTGCCGCGTGCGGTGACAGCGAGGCTGCCAAGGATCGGGTGAGCCTGCAGAAGCGCCAAGCCTATATTTCTGATCGCGCGGAAGAATATCATCAGCGCCTGACCGTCGCGCTCGGCGCGAGTGGGAGCGATTATGCAGACGGGCCGCAAGAAGAGCTGGTTGAGGCGGCCTATATGCTGGTGCTGGATGGCTATTGTGATGTCAGGGACTTCGCCGAATGGGGCTGGAACCGCAGCCAGTACGCCCCAACCATCGGACAATACTTTAGCTATTGCAATCGGCCGGCGCCTCTGACCAAGCAGTGGGCGATGGATGAGGATGGGCGGCCAGTTCGCTAGGGGCTGCCTATTTTGCAGCCATGTCCGGCCCTGCGTCCTTCAGGGTCGCGTAGGTCGACAGGATGATCTTTCGGTGCACTGGATTGGCCCGAATGAAGGCGACCAGGTCGCGTTCCTCATCAGTTAGTCCGTCACCGCCCTGGATCAGCCGGGCAATGGGGACGTCCAGCGCCCCCGCAATCTTCGCCAGCCATTCAAGCGAAATGTTCCTTTGTCCGGTCTCCATCCGCTGGAGGTGCTGACGGGTGGTGCCGATCCGTTCGGCCAGTTCGTCCAGTGTGAGGCCGGCGCGGGTCCTCTCCCGGCGGACCAAAAGCCGTTCGTCATGGGGAATCTGGTCGTAGGATTTGCGCGCCATAGCAGAAGTATGGAGCGGTCGCTGAACAGGTCGAGCGCCTGATCGGAGGAAAATCTCCAGAGGGGATTGGCATTCGGCTCGAATCACGCCTTGCATAAAGCACCAAATAGGTGACTTAGCAATTGAAGCGATGATGACACGTCTTGAACACTATCGGCGGATAGGTGGCTCCACCTACGAAACGCTCGGAGAGCAGCTCGGCGTCACGCGCCAAACGGCGCAGCGCTACTGTCAGCCAAAGGGCCATCCGGATCATCGCCGGCCCGGCGCGGCCCCATCAGATGCCCTGTCGGATCGGACCCATGGACTGATCCATGCGGGCAATTATGCCGATGTCATCACGGAAACTGAAGCGGCTGCCATGATGGCAGAAATTGCGCAGCGGGAAGCTGCGGGGGCAGGCGCATGACCCCTGCCCTCGCCTCGGTTGTTTGCCTTTTCACTGCGCTTGGCGCCTCCGGCCTGACCGGATGGGTGGTGCGCCGCGCCTTTCCAAGCAAGCGCGCAGGCGCAGGCGCGCCGGGCCTGCGCGGCAATCGCGCCGGGCAATTCGAGGAAGGCCGCTCATGAGCTTCGTCCTGATGATCCTTGGCATCCTCTATCTCGGCTATTGCGTGATTGGCGGCATTGTCTCGGTGAATGCGTGGTGCCGGCGTGTCGCCGATGATCCGGAGGCACCGGAAGATGATGCCGCATTGGCCGCCCTGATGGAGGGTGCTTTCTGGCCGGTCGTGGCCTGGCATGTCTGGCAGGGGCGGGAGGGGGTTTCCGATGACGGACGATAAAGTCACCAGCAAGGCGCAGGTGAAGGCGCAGGGCCGACAGGCACGGTGCGCGCCGGAACAGGGTATCAGGGGCGACGCCCCTGATGTGTGTGACCGCTACTGTTCCGATTGCGCCTGGCCGTATGAGTGCGCCGCCGCGCAGAG